>OFDN01000338.1_pt1 | contig 40377 bp, 54 predicted proteins | sample 1520971 | NCBI WGS metagenome assembly OFDN01 (sample SAMEA94257418, study PRJEB24077) | hot springs metagenome | biome: Aquatic biome; feature: Geographical feature; material: Water | place: India | collected 2012-06-12 | depth 5 m | reverse complement strand
AGGTGCTTGTGGGCGTTCTCGATCATGACGATGGCGGCGTCGATCATGGCGCCGATGGCGATGGCAATGCCGCCGAGGCTCATGATGTTGGAGCCGATGCCGAGCAGGTGCATGGCGAGGAAAGCCATCAGAATGCCGACCGGCAGGGTGACGATCGCCACCAGCGCGGAGCGCACGTGCAGCAGGAATACGAAACAGACCAGCGCCACCACGATGCTCTCCTCGACCAGCGTGCGGATGAGCGTGTCGATGGCACGATGGATCAGATCGGAACGGTCATAGACCGCTTCTATGCGCACGCCCTCGGGCAGACCCGGTGCGATCTCCCCGAGCTTGGCCTTGACGTTGGCGATCACGTCGAGCGCGTTCTGGCCGAAGCGCTGCAGCACGATGCCGCTCACCACTTCGCCCTCGCCGTCGCGCTCGGTGACGCCGCGCCGTTCGTCGGGGCCGAACTCGACCCGCGCCACGTCGCGCAACAGGACCGGCGCCGGACCGTCGGCGCGCAGCACGATCTGCTCGAGGTCCGCCGTGCTCTTGATGTAGCCGCGGCCGCGCACCATGAACTCGGTTTCGGCCATCTCGACGACGCGGCCGCCGACCTCGCGGTTGCTGGCGCGGATCGCGGCGATCACGCGGCTGAGCGGTACGCCGAAGCCGCGCAGCTTCACCGGGTCGACCACGACGTTGTACTGGCGCACGAAGCCGCCGACGCTTGCCACCTCGGCCACGCCCTCGGCCTTGGCGAGGGCGAAGCGGATGTACCAGTCCTGCAGCGAACGCAACTCGGCCAGCGAGCGGTTGGCGCCGACCACGACGTACTGGTAGACCCAGCCGACCCCGGTGGCATCCGGCCCCAGGGTCGGCTTGACCTCGGCCGGCAGCTTCTGGGCGCCCGAATTGAGATACTCCAGTACGCGACTGCGCGCCCAGTAGATGTCGGTGCCGTCCTCGAAGATGACGTAGACGAACGACACGCCGAAGAACGAGAAACCGCGCACGGCGCGGCTGCGCGGCACCGCCAGCATCGCCGTGGTCAGCGGATAGGTGACCTGATCCTCGACCACCTGCGGCGCCTGGCCCGGCATCTCGGTGTAGACGATCACCTGGGTATCGGAGAGGTCGGGGATGGCGTCGAGCGAGACGTGGCCGACCGCATAAAGGCCGCCGCCGACCAGGGCCAAGGTGGCCATGAAGATCAGCAGCAGGTTGCGCGCCGACCAGCGGATGAGGCCGGCGATCATTTGCCGTCTCCCCCCGGCTGGCCCTGGGTGAACGCGGCGAGTGCGGCGCGCAGGTTGCTCTCGGCGTCGATCAGGAAGGTGGCCGAGGTGACGACCCGCTCGCCCGGCTTCAGCCCCTCCAGCACCTGGACATGGCCCGGCACGCGGGCACCGAGCTTGACCGGGCGCGGCTCGTACTTTCCATCGCCGCGCTCGACCAGCACGATCTGCCGCTTGCCACTGTCGATCACTGCGGAGTCCGGCACGACCGCCCATTGTCCCGGGATCGGCGCCTCGATTTCGACGGCGGCGGCCATATCGGCGCGCAACAGCCCGTCGGGATTGGCGACCTCGATGCGCAGCCGCGCCGTGCGGCTTTCCTTGCCGACGCCGGGATAGATGAAGGTGACACGACCGGGGAACGGACGTTCGGACCAGGCGTTGACCGTGACCTTGGTCATGTCGCCCACCTTCACGAAGGCAAGGTCCTGCTCATAGACTTCCGCCAGCACCCACATCACCGACGTGTCGACGATGCGGAACAGCGTTTCGCCCGGCTGGTAGCGCATGCCCTCGACCGCCATCTTTTCGACCACCGTGCCGGTCGTCGGCGCCGGCACGGCGATGGTGCGCGGCGGGCGTTCGCCGCGGCGCAGCTTCTCCAAGTCGCTCTCGGGATAGTCGAGGTTGCGCAGACGGTTGTCGGCGCTGCCCTGCGTGCCGCGCGACAGCATGAATTCCTGCTGCAGCACGTTCAGTTCGGGGCTGTAGACCTCGAACAGCGGTTGCCCGCGTGTCACCGTGTCGCCCGTGGCGTTGACCAGCAGTTTCTCGATCCAGCCGCCAAACCGGGGCGCGATCACCGTCTGGCGGCGTTCGTCGTACTGCACCGTGGCGAAGGTACGCACGGTGCGGGCCAGCGCCCGCTCCTCGACGATCTCGCTGCGGACGCTCAGCCGCTGCACGCGGTCGAGGCTCACTTTGACGATGTTGTCGCCCTCCGAAGCGCCTTCGTCCTCGCAGACGGGGATATAGTCCATCTGCATCGAGTCCTTCTTCGGGACTGGAGAAGTGTCGGGTGCGCCCATCGGATTGCGGTAGTATTTAACCTGGCTCCCGGCGCAGGCGCCGGCCGGTGTCGCGCTGGCGGCGGCTTCGGTGACGCCTGCTGTCACGAGTGGGCCTGTACCTTTCCACGCCCACAGCACGGCACCGGCGCCGACCGCGAGGCCGACCAGAACGGCGACCACCGCAGTCGAGAGTCCGCGACCGGCCTTGCAGCCTTCGATATTCGACATGCGACTTTCCTTCCAGCGGCCGCACGCAAAGACACGCGCGGCGACACGCGACAATCAATCGACACTCAGAAGGTCAGATTCGCGGAGGGAAGGGGTCGGGGGGCGGCGGCAGGCCGGTCAGGAGGACGAGTCGCGCCGGCCAAGGGATGGTGGCGGCGCCGATCGCCGGCAGGGCGAAGGAGGCCACGCCGAGCGTCGGTGATGTCGCGACACAGACCATCACGCACCCGGCGGCCGCGGGTTGGCACGGGCTGCCGTCGCAGTCCGGGCAATGGCTGCACGGTTCCGAGGCGGTCGTCTGTGTGGGCACGGCGTTGGGCATCGTCGCCGACGCCAGCGCGACCGCTGGCAGGCCCGACACCAGAACGGCGAGGCAGCCCAGCAGGCCGGCAAGGAGGCGCAGACGCATCATCGCCCTATAGTACGCCCTGCCGGGTCGCGCGCCAATCAACAGATTGTCACCGCTTTCTCATCAGGACTTTGCAAACCGGAAATTCTAGTCGGGGAACGGCGAGGCCTTCGGCATCTGGATGACGACGAAAGCGCGCTCCGTGCTCAGATGGCAGGCGTTACGGGCCACGTGCCGGATCACCATCCTAGTCTTTCTCGGCTTTATGACCCTTTCCCTGACGCATATACCAGTGGCCGAGCCAGCGGTAATACGACTCAATCGCTCGGAGTGCGTCGCCCAACGCAACTACTTGCCGGAGATTTCTTCCCTGACCATCACCTACTCGGACGCGATCGTAAGAGCAAAGACAAGACGCCGAATGAACGGCGCGGCCAGAATTACGATTGGAGCCATCGCAGCCCAGGCGATAAGCCAGGAGCCGAGCCAGTGGACCGTGAAAGTGGAGTCGTCGAGAAACGGCATGCTTGCGATTGCGGCGGCAATGGCGGAGGTCATTCCGGATTGGATGACGGCAAAGACGAAATGGCTATAGCGTCTGGGTATGCGCAACATGCTCTGCCTTCCTGATCGCTCTTGTTACGCCGCAGGGTGTCGTTCCAGGATGGCAAACATTGTGCCATGACCACCATACTCATCGACTTCAGGTCGTCGAGATCGGATCCCGGTGTCGCCTACCGCTTCCTGGCCCGCAGCCAATAGCGTAAGCGGCCGAACATGCCGATGGTGATCAGCAAGCCGGTCGTGACCAGTACCAGCCCGGCGATCTGCAGCGGCGCGGGAATCTCGCCGACGATCGGGATGCCGACCAGGACCGACACCGCGGGCACGATAGCGGGAAACAGCACGGCGCGACTGACGCCCAGCAAGACGACCGCCTGGCTGTAGGCGACCATCGTGATCACGCCCTGCAGTCCGCCTTGCACCAGCCCCTGAAAGGCCAGGGTGCCGAGCGGCAATGTCATCAGATGGCCCGTCCCCACCCACAGGAGATAAACCGGCGTCGACACGACCATCGACAACACCGCCACGACGGCGGTGGCGCGCAGGGCGGAAAGCCGCCAGTGGCGCAGCAGCAACGTGAAGCCCGCCCACAGCAGGCTGGAGGCGAAGAACAGGAGATCGCCCACCCAGGCCCGTTCGCCGGATTTGGCCGTGGATTGCGCGATCCCGTCCCAGCCGATCAGGCCGATCCCGAGCAGAACGATGGCCGCGCCGGCGAGATGGGTGGGCCCAAGCCGCTCGCGCAGGAAGAGCGCGGCGCCGATGGTGCTGACGATGGTGACCGTCGACGGTGCGATGACGGCACCGTGCGCCAGCGGCGCAAAGCCGTAGCCACCGGTCTGCAGCAGGGCGAACGGGGCGCCGCCCAGGGCCGTCAGGATCACGGCGCGCCTGAGGCCGATACCCGCCAGGGTCGGCAGCCCCCAGCGCACGAGCAGGGGCAGCATGATCGCGCCGGCCACGAGAAAGCGGGCAAAGATCAGGTCGGCGACACCCAGGCCGCCCAGGATCCCAGCGCGCGCCGCCGCAAACGAGAGAGAGGCGCCCAGCGCCATGGTGGCGCCGGACAGGAACCCCCAACGCGCGCGTCTTGCCCGTTCCGCCTCCACCGCCTGTACCATGGCCTCGCGGTAACACGATCGCAACGGCGGGGCATAGTATTTTGTAGCGAATGATCCAAAAACGTGCTTTGGTTACGAAATGGGCCGCCTGAAGGAATTCGACGAGGACAAAGCCATCGACAGCGCCGTCGACTGTTTCTGGGCGCGCGGCTACGAGGCGACGTCGGTCCGCGATCTGGCGGAGCACATGGGCATCGGCGGCGCCAGCCTCTACAACGCCTACGGCGGCAAGCGCGCCCTGTTCGTGGCCGCACTGGAACGCTACGCCAACCGCTCGTCGCGGGCGCGCATCACCCGCCTCGAAGCCACCGGCCGGCCAAAGCAGGCGATCGAAGCCTTTCTCGCCGAGATAATCGACCGGTCTTTGAAGGACCGCGCACGCAAGGGCTGCCTGCTGGTCAACTCGGCCCTCGACGTCGCGCCACACGATGCAGAAATCGGCAATGTCGTCGCCGGCTATCTCGAGGAAATTCGCGCCTTCTTCCGGCGCAACATCGAAGCCGGCCGCCGCATCGGCGAGATGCCGCGCAACATCGACGCCGTGGGCGTCTCGGCTCATCTGCTGGGAGTGCTGCTGGGTATCCGGGTGCTGGCACGCACCAGGCCCGACCGTGCGCTTCTCGAAAGTGTCGTCCGCCCGGCGCTGCGTTTGCTGGATTTGCCCGAGCCTCGGCCAGTGAAAGGAAAGCGATGATTGACCTCTACTACTGGCCAACTCCAAACGGCCACAAGATCACGATGTTCCTGGAGGAGGCGGGGTTGCCCTACCGGATTCATCCCGTCGACATCAGTGCTGGGGACCAGTTCAAGCCTGAGTTCCTGAAGTTCTCGCCCAACAACCGTATGCCGGCGATCGTCGACAACACCCCCAAAGACGGCGGCGCGGTCATTACGACTTTCGAATCAGGCGCCATTCTCGTCTATCTTGCCGAAAAAGCCGGCCAGTTCCTGCCTTCGGATACGCGCGGGCGCAACACGGTGCTGGAATGGCTGTTCTGGCAGATGGGCGGGCTGGGACCCATGGCCGGCCAGAACCACCATTTTGGAACATACGCGCCCGAGAAAATTCCCTACGCGATCGCGCGCTATGTCAATGAAACAAACCGGCTCTACGGTGTCCTTGATCGACGGCTCAAGGGCCGCGATTTCATCACTGGTGCCGACTACAGCATCGCCGATATGGCGGCCTATCCCTGGATCGTGCCTTGGAAGCGCCAGTTGCAAACCCTCGATGACTTTCCCGATCTCAAGCGCTGGTTCGAGTCGATCCGCCAGCGGCCGGCGACAGTAAGGGCCTATGCCCAAGCCGAACCGTTCTCCAACCGCCCAGCGGTCACGGAAGAAGGCAAGAAACTCCTGTTTGGCCAGACCTCGGCAAACCTGGGGCAGCCGCAACCGTGATTTCCGGCATCAAAGCGCTCGCATTTGACACCGGCGGCACGATCCTCGATTGGCACCGCGGCATCTCAGCGGCACTGGCCGCCGCGGGGCAACGCCGCAGCATCTCAGCCGACTGGGCCGCGGCGACCAACGAATACAGGCGGCGGGCGCTGAAGGGGATGACCCGCCAGGTTCGCCCGGATTTCAATATCGACGACGTGCATAGCCGAGTGCTCGATGGTCTGGCAGGCGAACTCGGATGGTCCGCCCTAACGGCCGAGGACCGCACCGCCATCCAGCGCGCCTGGCACACGCTGGACGCCTGGCCGGATTTCCCGACCGCTCTGGTACGCCTGCGCCGTCGGCGCGTCGTCGCATCCTTCACCATCCTCTCGACGTCGCTGATCGTCGACGTGTCGCGTAAGAATGGCCTCGATTGGGACTGTGTCGTGTCGTGCGAAATGATCGGCAGCTACAAGCCGAACCCGGAGGCTTACATCACTTGCGCCAAATGGTTGGGCTACCGGCCGGAGGAGATCGTGATGGTGGCATGCCACAATTTTGATCTGCTGGCCGCGCGCAAGGCAGGTTATCGCTCGGCCTTTGTGCGACGTCCCGACGAATGGGGGGCTGCCGGCCCGCCCGATCCTCAGCCTGATCCCTCACATGACATCGTCGTCGACGATTTCGGTCAGCTCGCTGACTGGCTCGGCTGCTGAAGATGACCCGCTCTCCCGCGACCGTCGAACATCTCAATATCGAGGCGTTGTCCGCCCTTCCGGACGATGCGCCGGTCACCATGCTTAATCTGATGCGCTTTCGCGAGCGATCGCTCGACGGCAACGGCAGCGGCTGGGACGCCTACTTGCGCTACAGCACGCTGGCCATCAAGACGATCAAGGCTGAGGGCGGTTCCATCGTTTGGGCGGGAACGGCGGAAGCGGTGGCACTCGGCATCCCCGGCGACAACCGCTGGGACTATGTCGCACTCGTCCGCTATCCCTCGCGCAAGTCCTTCATCGCCATGATGACCTCGCCCGAGTACGCCGTGGCCAACATCGAACGCGAAAACGGCTGCGTCGCGCATACGATCCTCGCGATCCGCGAGACCTACAACAAGCTCACGTCCTCACGATCCTAGGAGCAGATCATGTCATTGGCAGACAAACTGGCAGAAACCCGCGCCGCGAGCGCGGGCCGGATCCCGCCCGAGCGCGCGGCGATCATGCATCGCGCGACCGACGATCTCCGCAAATCGGGAATCCTCGACTGCATCGCGCCGGTCGGCAATCCCACGCCCACCTTCGAGCTGGCCAACCACGACGGCCGCCGCGTCTCGTCGGCCGACCTTCTCGCCGGCGGACCGCTGGTCCTGTCGTTCTTCCGAGGGTCGTGGTGACCCTATTGCAGGCATGAGCTGGACGCTCTGCAGACCATCTACGCCGACATCGCGGGCCTCGGCGCCGCGCTGGTCGTGATCTCGCCCGAACTGCCGGAACGCACGGCAGGCATGGCCGCCAAACAGAAGCTCACCTTTCCGATCGTGTGGGACGAGAAGTCGACGGTCGCCGAAGCCTTCGGCCTCGCCTTCACCTTGCCGGACGACCTGAGGGCGGTTTATCTGGGCTTCGGCAACGACCTCGCGGTGCGCAACGGCGACCCGTCGTGGCGCCTGCCGGTGCCGTCGCGGTTCGTGATCGATGGCGCCGGGATCGTGCGGCTGGTCCAGGCCGACCCGGATTACAGATACAGGCCGGAGCCGGAAACGACGCTCGATACGCTCCGCAAGATCGTCACAAATAGATAGAAATCGAGGCCAACCAAGACATGACGCGGAACGACTCGATTGACCTCTTTACGGGCCAGGGTCTGGGCCTAATTGAAGTTAACCCACTGAAATTGAATCATTCTGCTCACAAGGCCCACTGTGCGGATTCGAGTCAAATCAACGCGTTAAGCCCAATTGAGGCCAGACCTTAGCGCTCGAACCCCATTGTCTTGTCGAGCGCAGCCGCGAACGCAGCCATCTCGCCCGGCGCGAGATCGGACACCGCCCGCATTTCGAACCCGGCATGGCGCCAGCGGGCGAGCGCGAAGCCGTCACGCTCCGTGACCTCGGGTGAAGTATTGCCGGCCGTCGCCGCCGGCCAGAGCGTGAGTGCCAGGCGGTGCTGGTTGCGGCGGTAGACGAGCACCGCCACCTTGCGGCCATCGACGACATCGAGACGGCCGCCCAGCAGCGGGAAGCCTTCCGCGGTGAGGTCGTGGACCGGCGGCGCGTAGTCGATACGACCGGTGAACCACGGCTTCACGGTGTGGCGGTCCGACGAGGCGACATCGACCGGCGTCTCGGCCATCGCGACCCGCAGGTAACCGCCGATCATCTCGTCCGTCTGCCGTCCGCCCTGCCCGGTAAACGTCCCGCCCAGCCAACCGACGCCGACCGCCACGATCAGGCTCGCGGCCATCGCCGCCCAGCGCAGCCGCTCGTGGGCTCGCTCACGGGGGCGCCCGGCGATCGCGCGCAGGTCGCGCTCGATGCGCGCCAGCAGCAGGTCGGGGACGGGTTCCGCCGGCAGATCACGCAACAGGCCGCTCATCGTCCGCGCCGCTTCCAGCCGCTGGCGGCAATCGGCGCAGATCGCGACGGCGGCCTCAAACTCGGCGCTGTCGCGTGCCGACAGTTCGCCGTCGACATAGGCGTCGACCATCGCCTCACAGGTCGGACAATCCATGATCCCTCCTTCCCGGGCGGCCGCGCAGCTCGGTGGCCAACTTTTCCCGCGCCCGCGCGAGGCGCGACATGATCGTGCCGATCGGCAGATCGAGCACCGCCGCGATCTGCTTATAGGAAAGGTCCTCGATCTCGCGCAGGACCAGGACCTCGCGAACCTCCACCGGCAAGGCTGCCAGAGCCGCGGCGACGTGGCGCCGCCGGTCGCCGGCCATTGCGCTCTGTTCCGGATCGGGGCCGTCGGCGGCCTCGTTTTCAGCGGCCTCGAGCGGCAGCGATTCGGCTCCCTTGCGCAGGCGCAGGTCGGTCCAGGTATTGCGCACGATCCGCAGCAGCCAGGGCCGCGCCTCCTCGCCTCGGAACGAGTGAAAGTAGCGCAACGCTCGCAACAGCGATTCCTGCGCGAGATCCTGTGCCGCCACGGGATCGCGTGTCAGCCAGCGGGCGAAGCCGTAGGCCGAATCGAGATGCGGCAACACGGTGGCACGAAAGCGTTCCAGCGTGCGGCCATCGGGCTTCGGCGCGTCGGACATGCAGCCCATAGGACAACAATACCGGTCGGGGGTCGATTTTATTCCACGCCCAATTTTCCGGAATAGAAAACACCGGCGCGCGGTAGTCCCCGGTAGTTCCAACTCCGGAACCTCGGGAGGACATGATGCTGAAGCAGGATCGTCGAGATTTTCTCAGGCTCGCCGGCGTGGCGGGGGTCACCTTCACGGCCGGGCTGTTCGCGGGCCGGCCAACCTCGGCCCAGGCCGCTGGGGACTTTCATTTCGTCCAATTCTCGGACACCCACTGGGGCTACAAGGGGGCAGCCAACCCCGACGCCGAAAACACCCTGGCGAAGGCCGTGGCGACCGTGAACGGTCTCGCCAACCCGCCCGACTTCATCGTCTTCACCGGCGACCTCACCCACACCACCGATGACGGCACGGAACGGCGCGCGCGCATGAAGCGCTTCAAGGAGATCGTGTCGGCATTGCGCGTCAAGGACGTGCGCTTCATGCCGGGCGAGCACGATGCGTCGCTCGACAGGGGCGAGGCCTATAAGGAATTCTTCGGCGCCATGAACTACACCTTCGACCACAAGGGCGTACATTTCATCGTACTGGACAACGTCTCCGTTCCCGGCGCCAAGCTGGGCGACGCGCAACTCGCCTGGCTGGCCGCCGACCTCAAGCAGCGCAAGACCGATGACCGTATCGTGGTGCTGACGCATCGCCCGCTGTTCGATCTGAAGCCCGATTGGGACTGGACGACCGCGGATGGCGCCAAGGCCATCGGCCTCTTGATGCCCTACACCAACGTCGTGGTGTTCTACGGCCACATCCATCAGGAAAACCACCACATGACGGGCCACATCGCCCATCATGCCGCCAAGTCGCTGATCTTCCCGCTGGTGGCGCCGGGCTCCCAGCCCAAGCGCGCGCCGCTGCCCTACGATCCCGCCATGGCCGGGCTCGGCACGCGCGACGTGACGATGGGGGCAAAGGCCACTTTCGTCGAACTGCCGGTCACCAAGGCCTGAGACCATGAACCGCAGACTTTTGGTCGCGCTGCTGCTGGGCAGCGCGACGGCGGGAGCCGTGCGCCTGGCCGCACAGTCGCCGACGGAGATCCGGATCAGCGCCAAAAAGTTCGAGTATCACCCTAACAAAGTGACCGCCAAGCTCGGCCAACCGGTCACCTTCGTGCTGACCTCGGAAGACCGCATCCACGGCTTCAAGATGACGGACTTCGCGCTCCGGACCGACATCGTGCCGGGCCAGGAGACACGCTTGACGCTGACGCCCGACAAGCCGGGCAACTTCACGTTCTTCTGTGATGTCTTCTGCGGCGACGGCCACGAGGACATGGACGGCACGCTTGTGGTCGAAGCCTAGTGCGCCGAGTTGTTCACCTGCAGCAATGAATTGCGTCTGGTCGTTGATTCATCCATCGAACCTACCCTTGAACGGAACGCGCGCTCGTGCCGTTCTGATGAGGGTAGCGATATCGACTGTTGACGCGAGTGACGGGAGCGCTGTCGTTCATGTGGCCGTGGTAGTGGCGCCTTGCAGATCACCACTGCCCCATGGTTATTCAGCAGAAGAGCGGCGGTGTCGAACCGACCTATTGGTGGATCGAATCGGAGTTTGCCCACGCAGCCACCGCGGAGAACAGTGCCATGGTCACCGGATCACTCGATCCTTCGAAGCGCACGCCAGTTAGACCGGCTCTCCTGCGACGGTCTCACCTCCAGGGTCCCCAAGAATCCACCGGTGCTTTCTAAATCGACCAACTAACCATTGTGGATTTCCAGGAAGCGCGTCGCTCTATTCGAGAGAAAGCCCGAGTGGTTTTGCGAATGCCTCCATTTTCTCCCAGTGAATCGCGAGCACTTCACCGCGCGTCACGTTGCCGTGAAACACCCGGTCGTGAAAGGCGCGTGAAGACCGCCCCGCGATAGCGTGCAGCCGGTCGAGTATCGCGAAGGAACTGGCATGAGAGTGATAGCAGTGCTGGCAACGAGCATCGTCACTTTGGGCAGCCCCGCATTGGCGAGCGGCCAGGAGCCGCCAGCACGGGATTTTTCCGGCAACTACACGATGGCCGGCAGAGGTTCCGGGCCCCGCGATAGCGCCTATGCCGGCACCTGCAGAATAAGTGCTGCGGGCCAGGGCTACGACGTCTCCTGCTTCAATGCCGACACCCGTCATACCTATGTCGGCAAGGGCCTGGCCCGAGGCGACACGCTGGCGATCTTCATCGGCGACACCCTGCGCGGCGACCACAACAGCGTTTTTACCGGGGAATACCTGGTTTTGTACCGCGCCCGCGCCGACGGTGTGATCGAGGGAACATGGGTCCATGCCGGCAGTCCCGCCGCCGGCGCCGAAACGCTGACGCCAGTGCGCTGAGGAGACATGGCCATCGTGACACGCACAGCCATCGACATGACCACCGCCCCCTCTCTCCTCCGTCGCCTTCTACTGGGTGCCACCGTCGCCGTCCTCGCCGAGCCGGTGCGCCGATCGTTCGCCCAGTCGAAGGGCATCAAAGCCATCGCCTTCGACGGCTTCGTCATCATCGACCCACGCCCCGTGGCGATGCGGGCCGAGGAACTCTTCCCGGGCCAGGGCGCGCGCCTGATGGAAGTCTGGCGCTCACGACAGTTCGAATATACGTGGCTGCGCACGCTTTCGCGCCGCTACGTCGACTTCCGGCAAGTCACGCAGGAGGCGTTGGCCTTCGCCGCCACGGCAACGAAGCTCGACCTCACCGCCGACAAGCGCGACCGGTTGATGCAGACCTTTCTCGAACTCAAGGCGTGGCCCGACGTGGCGCCGGCGCTACGCGTCCTCAAGGGCAAGGGCATCCGCATGGCCTTCCTGGCCAATCCCACGGCAAAGATGTTCGATGCCGTGGTCCGCAATTCGGGCCTGGAAGGGCTTCTGGAGGAACACCTCAGCACCGACCGCGTGCAGGCCTACAAGCCCGATCCGCGCGCCTACCAGATGGGCCTCGATGCGTTTGGCCTGGCTCGGGAGGAGATTGCCTTCGCCGCGTCGGCGTCGTGGGATGCCGCCGGCGCCAAGGCGTTCGGCTATCCGACTTTCTGGGTCAACCGCACCGGACAGCTCGGCGAAGAGCTGGGGGTGACCCCTGATGCGACCGGCGTCGGTATGGCCGACCTGGTGAAATTCGTCGACGCCTAGCTAGTGTTGGCATCGATCGGCTGCCACAAACCCATGATCGTCGTCCGCCTTGCCGAAACCGCTGACATTCCGGCACTTCTGGCCATCGAACATTCCGCTGCCGAAGCTTTTCGGGCGACTGAGTATGCCTGGGTAGCCGATGACACCGTGACGGAGGTCGTGGCCTACCCGGACCTGGTCGCCGCCCGAACCGTCTGGGTCGCCGAGGCAGCTGGAGTTCCTGTGGGTTTTGTTGCCAGCCGACGTCACGACACGGCGCTGCATGTACTCGAACTCGACGTCCATTACGATTACCAGCGCAAGGGGATCGGACGCGCGCTGATGGCGAGGGCGATAGAGGCCGCCTGCAACACGGGATGTGTCGCGGTCACCCTCACCACTTTTCGGGACGTCGCCTGGAATGCACCATTCTATCGGCGACTGGGTTTCGAGATCCTCGAGATGCCGCCGCCGCATCTTTCGGATATACTCGCGATCGAAACCGAGCACGGCTTCACCAGCCGGTGTGCCATGCGGCTGGAGCTCCGGGGGAGCCGAACTCAGCTGGCCTCTGGTTCTTGACGAAGGCGACGTCGGACGGTGCAACCCAATCCGGGCCAACCGAGGCGCTCGAAGCCGAGGTCCGGACGTTGCGCCGCGTGACGGCATAAGTTGTGGGATTCGGGCTGCCGGAATCTGATGCCAATCGTATTTTTCAGAAAACCCCTGTGAGCCGCCCGCTACTTCCCCTGTTTACCGTCGAGACCGCCGTACAGAAGGCGCGCGTGGCTGAGGACGCGTGGAACTCGCGCGATCTGGAACGGGTGGTGCTTGACTAGTAGCGTACCCCACGGCAAGGTTTACACTTCAACTATCATAGATTTACCCTATTAAAATCTATGATCTAGCAAAGCGCATTTGCGTTTCGTTCCGTTCAATTTAGGCTCCAGCGCGGTGCCTTTGAGAGGTATTGTGAAAACACTTCTTAACGACGTTCCCTCGGGAGTCTCTTCACTCAAAGCTTGGACGCTTGCGGCCGCCCGAGAGGTCTATGAGGCGCCGTTCAACGATCTCCTGTTCCGCGCGCAGACGGTACATCGAGAGAATTTCGATCCAAATCTGGTCCAGCTCAGCAAATTGCTCAGCATAAAGACTGGAGGGTGCCCAGAAGATTGCGGCTACTGCAGCCAATCCGCCCACTATCCGACCGGCCTTAAGGCCTCGAAACTCACGGAGGTCGAGCACGTCATTGCTGAGGCACGCAAGGCCAAGGAGGGTGGGGCCACCCGCTATTGCATGGGAGCTGCCTGGCGCAGTCCAAAGCAGCGCGACATGGATGTGGTCATCGCCATGGTGCAGGGTGTAAAGGCGCTGGGCCTCGAAACCTGCGTGACACTCGGCATGTTGTCGCCCTCTCAGGCCGCGTCTTTTGCCGAAGCTGGGCTCGACTACTATAATCACAATATCGATACGTCCGAGCGGTTCTATAAGGAGATCATCACCACGCGAACCTTCGCAGACCGGCTCGATACGCTCGAGAACGTTCGCCGGGCCGGCATAAAGGTGTGCTCGGGCGGTATCCTCGGCATGGGCGAGACCGAGGACGATCGCATCGATATGTTGGTGACACTGGCCAATCTGCCGGCGCCGCCAGAGAGCGTACCGATCAATATGCTCATCCCGATGCCGGGCTCGAAACTGGCTGATGCTGCACCAGTTGATCCGATCGAATTCGTCCGAATTATCGCACTCGCCCGCATCCTCATGCCGCAATCGTATGTCCGCCTGACGGCCGGACGCACGGGAATGACGGACGAGACACAGGCGCTCTGTTTCTTCGCCGGAGCGAATTCGATCTTCATAGGCGACACACTGTTGACTGCCACCAATCCTGGAGACGATCGCGATTCTAGCCTTCTTCGCCGCCTCGGGCTGACGCCAAAGGCCCTTGAAGTATCACGTAATGTCGGAACGGTTGGCGCGTTACGAGGCGATATCGAATGACCTCGAACGGAAAGGACGGCGGCGAGCCCTGGTCAACCTTCTTCGACGGCCGTTGGAGCGCAGAAGCTTCCCCGCGCGAGACGGCGCAGGCGCTCGGACTCGAGGAATGCGGCCATGGTCGCAGCCTGCTGGGCCAGCGGAAAATGAAAATACTCGAAGCCGTCGAACAAACCACCGCGCCACTGCGTGTCGATGGGTCGTGCCCCTGGTGGTGGTGTAGGCGGTCGTCGCTCACGACGAAGTCCGGCTTGGGCCGAATCGATCACGCTGCCCCGCGGGCAGACTGAAGATGGGATCATCTCTGACCGGCGTCATACTTTCCCGCGTGATGTAGCGGGCGCGCTGAACAACCCATTCATCATTCTGTTCGGGCAGGAAGACCCCAGCCAACCGGATGATGGCCGCTTCATTGGGGAAGGTGCCGACAACCTCGGTACGGCGCTTGGTCTCGCCATTCAATCGCTCCAGCGGATCGGTACTGTGCAACTTGGTGCGGTGCTGGGCGGGGAACATATGTAGGCCAGCACGTCGGGCTCGGCCTGATCCATCAGGGTTGCAAGCTTGGACAGCTTGAGCCTGAGCTGATCGGCGACGCGGCGCCCCTGGGCTTTGGCCCGCTCGGCATCGTCCTGGGCAAAGGCTGTTGCGATGAAGACCGAGACGACGCGCCTTCCGCTCCTGCCGGCATGGCCCAGGGTGTTGCGCATGGAGTGAGCCCTGCAGCGCTGCCAGGTCGTGGAGAAGACCTTGGAGACGGCCGCCTTGATGCCCTCGTGGGCATCAGAGACAACGTGCTCAATGTCGCGCAGGCCGCGCCGGGCCCGCTTCCTGAGGAACGCCGTCCAGTGAAGCTCGCAGCGGAAGAACGCTGCGTGACGGTACGTCGATCATACAGGCATCGCCATCGAGCGCGCCCGTCGCCAGATCGTCGTGCGCCTCGATTACCCTGCCCTGCAGGATGTTGGTGCTTCCCAGGCAGTTCGCGACCGCGTGGTTAACAGGGCGGCCACAAACTTCCCTCGGTTCACCGCTATGCACGGTCTGGCCGCGCGCCGTCACGGCGACGGTGTCGGAAATGGCCAGCACCTCGGATTGGTCGGGCGTCACGTCAAGCGTCGAGCCTCCGGTACGAGACATCAATCCTAGCAGCACAAAGCGTACCTGCTCCGGCCACTTAGTGTCGAAGCTGCTGGGCGGCCCGTCGAGCAGCAGAAACTCAGAGTGAACAAACCCAAAAGCAGCACTATCAGCGGATAGATCTGGAAGGTGAAATGACTTGGAGCCATCATGATGTCACGCCATCGGCTCGGGACGTCCCCCTTGGATGATCCGGATTTCTCGGCATTGGTCGCAAGCGTCCCTCGCCAAGGAACAGTAGGATCGGCGCCGCGATGAAGACCGACGAACTCGCACCCATCACAATCCCAAATACCATAGCGATCGCGAAATTTTCAACGGCGGTCCCGCCGGCCAAGGCCATCGGCAGCATCGACAAAAGAGCCGTCGCAGAGGTGTAGAGACTGCGCGCGAGTGTCAAATTGATGCTGAGATCGATCAGCTCGCGTAGCGGCATCCTCTTGTAGAGACGTAAATTTTCCCGCATGCGGTCGTAGACAACAACTTTATCATTCACCGAGTACCCGATCAGGGTCAACAGCGCCGCGATTGCCGTGAGGTTGAAGTCCATGCCGGTGATGGCGAAGAGACCGGCTGCCTTCGTGATGTCGAGCACGAGAGTGACGATGGCGCCGATCGCGAATTGCCAATCAAACCTGATCCAGATGTAGATCAGCATCGAGAGTGCGGAGAGCGCGACTGCAAGGATTCCAGCTTCAATCAATTCCCCACTCACTTTGGGACCCACGACCTCCACTCGCTCGATCGACGAACCGGGTGCAAATTCTGCAAGCACGGCTCTAATGCGCTCGGTGGCGTCGAGCTGGGCCTTATCGTCACCAGGCTGACGTTCGATCCTTACTAGAATTTGAGTTGCCGAGCCTGCTTCCTGTAGGGCGATTTCACCCAAGCCAAGAGTCGAGAGTCTCCCGCGCAACGTGTCTAGCCGCACCGGCTGCTCGGTCCGGATTTCGACCAGCGTGCCGCCGACAAAGTCGATACCGTAGTTGAGTCCTGGCCTAGTTATCATTATCACCGCCGTGACCGACAGCATGGCTGACACCGCGATACCCACGAAGCGAGCTCGCATGAACCGGAAGGACGTGTGACGCGGGATGAGCTCAAATCCGAACAGTGGCTTGATACGCAATGGCCTCAGCTTCTGCTTGCCGCTGACCCATAGCTCCATGACCATGCGGACAATGGAAACAGCTGTGAACATGGAGATCACGATGCCGAGTCCCATCGTCACCGCGAATCCTCGAACCGGCCCCGCTCCCAGCGCAAAGAGCATCGTCGTCGCGATCAACGTCGTAAGATTGGAATCGACGATTGTGCTGTAGGCCCGTTTGAATCCCGCGCTGAGTGCCGCCCGCGCCCCTAGGCCCTTGTCAAGCTCTTCCCGGATGCGTTCGTTTATCAGTATATTAGCGTCAACGGCTAGTCCCACGCCAAGCACGATGCCGGCTATGCCAGGCAGAGTAAGCGTTGCACCCAGTATGCTCAGTGCGGCTAAGGTCAGCGTCACGTTGATGGCGAGCGCCAAGTTGGCGATCAGGCCCCAAGGCCCATAAAGGATCACCATGAAGGTGAAGACGAGTGCAAGGCCGATTAAGCCCGTGGTCACGCCTTGCTGGATGGCGTCGTTACCGAGATCGGCCCCCACAGTGCGCTCCTCGATCACCTTCATAGGCACTGGTAGAGCGCCTGCACGTAGAAGCACTGCCAGGTCGCGGGCCGTCTGCGCGGTGAACGAGCCACTGATCTGTCCTGAACCGCCTGTAATTGGTTCCTGAATCACTGGAGCGCTCAGGATCTTTCCATCCAGCACAATAGCGAATGGCTTGCCCACGTTCCGGCGAGTGATATCCGCGAATCGGCGCCCACCCTCTGAATCCAACCGAAACTGCACGATCGCTTGTCCGCTATGTTGGTCGAACGAGGCATTCGCTTCAACGAGCCGCTCACCGTTGAGCATCACGCCCTGATGGATCGGAAGCCGTTCTTGCGTTCCCTCAACCGGCAAGACAAGCACTCCTCGCGAGTGGCTCGTCGCTTGACCGTCCACGACCATGTGAAACGTCAGACGCGCGGTGCTGCCGAGGAGCGATTTGATCCGCGCGGGGTCTTGCAGGCCAGGCAGCTGTACGAGGATACGGTTTGCGCCTTGCTTCATAACAGTTGGTTCGGCGATGCCCGCCTCATCTATGCGGCGGCGAACGATTTCCAGGCTTTGATTGGCCGCCCGTTCATTGCGTGCAGCAATGTCGGTCGCGGTCGGCCGAATCGTGACGAACTCGCCTTGTTCGGTGATTTCGATGGCAGGCCGGCCATCGCCACTGAAGTCAGTCGCAAGAGTGGAAAGCGCACGACCGGCACGTGCCACGTCCGCAGCGGCCCTGAGTTTAATGGTGACGCCTCCCATTTCGGCTCTGGCAGGTGCGGCGGCGACTTTGGTTGGTCGTAAGGCAGAGTCCGCGGCATCGGCAAGCATAGCGAGGCGATCTCGAAGAACGGCATCAGTGTCGATCTCGAGCAGCAGTTGTGAACCGCCACGAAGATCGAGCCCCAGTGTGATCTGTTCCTTCGGCAGCCAGTCCGGCAGCTGCTCAAGCTGCTTGCGGTCCATGAAATTTGGAACAACGGCAAGAATGCCACACAACACGATGAAGGCGTACAACACTACTTTCCAAGGCGATTGACGCATAATGAGTTTCCCAAACAAGAACGTACACCACGCACTACCCGAGCCGAGGCCACGGAAGACACACTGCCGGCCTTGGCTTCGGTCCACAGTTTTCCGGCACCGTCTCGGCGACTAAGTTTGTTGAGGTCACTTTGTACGCATCAATCCGTTCTTCCTCAGAAGAGAACAGTTTGGTCGCCGATGTAGTCAAAATCGTTGCGACAATGACAAGGGCGTCTCCGCCGGCGTCGACCCGGCTAGCGCCCACATACACCCTCCTCGATCAGCTGACTAAGCAGGGACTCCATGCAGACAATGGCCGCAGCCAAGACCAGTCAGTCTCAGGCGCTTTCACTTCTAACAGAGCGTCGTTGCGGGTTGTCTGCCGCAACGCTTCACGTGTTCGCTGGACTCTGCGGCTCCATCGAACGCATAGGTGAAATCACGCTGCGGCTCTGCCAATCAATCAGCGTCGCATAAGCTGCGAGCAGTCCAACACCACTGCTGATCAGCAGAAAATCGAGCCAAGTTGAATAAGGCTGAACCCTCAATACGAGAGAACAGGCCAACGACAGGAACAGGCCAAGGCAGAATATGCGCAGGCTATTCTTGCCAATAAAAGTCAACGCAACAAAAATGCGAAGCCGCATCCACTTGGCCTTACGCGGAATGATGAAGGCAACGAGGAATGCCACCGAAAGCGCGTGGATAACACGGAGTGGAGTCAAGTTACGTTTATCGAACCAGGCATCGAATTGCATAGGCAAATGCCAAGGTAGAAGTCCGTGCTGTGCCAAGCGAATAGCCAACGCACCGACAACCACCAACAACGCGAATCCGACAAAGAAGCCCTGGTGACGAATCTGCCACTCACCATGGCGCGTTTTCCATCCGATCCAAGCCCCGAGCACAAACAATATCTGCCATGCGAGAACATTGAACCCCACCGATGAATTGCCCAAGTAAGGCAGCCGTAGTCCGAATAGTTCGACGGCAGTGTAAACCAAAATAGGTGGTAACAAAGCCCAGCCGCCCACGCGCGTCAGCAGCCACCCGAAGCCCGGTAGGACCATCATGCAAAGGATGAATATCGGTAGAATGTCCATAAATGCTGGTTGATAGAGCAATACGATAGCGCCAATACTGGCTTCGATCGGATGCTCAAACCAGTATGTCCAATGCAGCATCGCAATCTCATCGGACAGCGTGGATGATAGACGCAGTGCCATCATGAGCGCTGTAAATCCAATGAGCACTAGAAGATGCGTTCCATACAGCCGCGCTGTCCGAATCAGCATGTCGCGTGTAGCAACCCTCCAACCGTAACGCGTCAGTTTGTAGTCAAACACACTCCCAAGCGTCAGCCCTGACAAGAAGACGAACTGTTCAGAACTATCGGACAGCCCCCATGCGCCGTGGATTAGCCACGTGCCGATCCATGAGCCGGAAACATGGCTGGCGAATATCGTAAGTTGCAGCCAGCCGCGTACGATATCTAGTCGGACATCGCGCTGCATGACACTCAACTCCAGACGGAGCTACGGTAGCGCGTGATCCGACGCGCCATGTCACACAGTTCCGCGCGGTACACGGCAATGATGAATGCCGAGGACAGCCAGACTTCGCACGCTTCCGTAAAGAGTAGGCCGCCATCGTTGTAAGGGTCGATGCCCAGCGGACTTACTGTGTGAAAGAAAATGGCGCCGGACATGATCAGTAGTGCGAAGACTGCGCCAATCATCCGAGTACGCGGCCAAAGCACCAGAAGGGAAGCAACAATTTCGACGATACCCACTGTAAGGCGAAACGCCTTTTCATGCCCGTGGATGAGCAGCCAATCTGACAGGATAGTAAATAGATAGACTGAGCCGTCATTGCCAGTCAGCTTGTACTGTTCATACCAAAGCAGAATAGCTGCGATGTAGAAGGCAGCGGGCCAAGTCAGCAATCGTAGTATACGGTCCATAATATCCTCCAAGGACTCCTAGAGCGCATAGTCTGCGGCTGTTCTCTCGGTGCGCGTCATCAGCTCGCACACTTCCAATAGCCGTGCGACATGCCTGCTAGGCAGCGACCAACAAGGCGCACCAGCTTCTGATGTCCGGCCTGACTGCACGTCGAGTTTAGTGTCCCTTCGGCAGGTAGTTGAGAGTCGCCGTTCGGCGGCTCCGGATCGCTTTGGGACGGGCTCCTCGCTTCCGCTCGAGCTAGCAGAAGCCCTGTTGCTACGAGCTGACCTATGCGCCTCTCTCTTACCCAGTACGAGAAGCGGGTCACGACTCCATCAACAAGCAACAAACGCCTTTCGAAGTCGGCTCTGTTCAATAGCATCGCTTTGCCACCAACAACGCGCTGTTGCCAATTCATCAAAGGAGAGCCGGACAGCAGTGCAAATTTGGCGGTCATTTGCACTCAACTAGACGAGCAAGGCCACCTGCCAGAATGTCCGCTGAGATAGCGTTCACTTTTCTTGTTCTGCCTTGGCAATTGATGTGAGTAGCATTTCGCTGCTGATGTCACCCACAAGTCGTGATCCGGCGATCTCCCTGGCCACACCGTCGACAAAAATCATTGTCGGTGGCCCAACGACGCCCAGAGTACTCATCAATTTTTGTTGCAGATCTGTGTTATCGGTCACGTCAATCTTGATGAGATTGAACCTCGTCAACCGTGCACGTACTTTCACGTCCGTGAAGATTCCTCGATCAATTACAGCGCATGTCACGCACCAATCCGCGGTGACGTAGACTAGATTGGGCCTGCCCGGGGTCGCAGCAATGAGACTCGAAAGAGAAGCTGGATCGGTGGCCTTGGCGAACTGATCGACAGTAGCCGTCTCTGCCGGTGTCTTGGCGGCTCCGATCTGGTGGAGCGGGCGGAGCAAATCAGCTGATCCGCTGGCTGCTCCGACCGCCAGGATGACACCATAGAGCGATGCTGCAACACCGACCGCCTTACTCCATCGACGACTGGCAGGTGCGTCCCATAGCAGCGAGTCAAAAGCGCCAAGCCAGGCTCCAGTGCCAATCAAAAAGACCGACCAAAGCGCCAGAACGTATTCGCCTGGTATCAGGCGGGATACCAACCAGATAGCATTTCCGACAAACACGAGTCCGAAGGCCTTCTTGACACCTTCCATCCAAGTTCCAGCTTTTGGCATCAGACGCTGGCCGATGACACCAAACATAATGAGTGGGATTCCTTTCCCTACTCCGAGGGTAAAGAGAGCAAGGGCTCCAAGCGCTACGTTGCCTGTCTGTGCGATATAGAGAAGCGCTCCTGCCAACGGAGCGGTGACACAGGGACCCACGATCAGCGCGGCACTAAAGCCGAGCACTGCCGTCGAGAGGAGTGACCCACTCCGGCCACCCCCGACGCGGCTAAGAGAATTCACCCAACGCGAGGGCAATTGAAGTTCGTACAGTCCAAACATGGAAAGTGCGAGCGCAATGAACAGCCCGGAGACGCCGAGCAGAGCATAGGGTGATTGAAGCGCGACTTGGAGATTTCGGCCAGACCATGCAGCCGCTACACCTAGCAAGCCGAAGGCCAAGGACATGGAAAATACATACACTGCCGACAGCAGGAGTGCGCGAGTTGGCTTGACGTTGTCACCCGCACCCGCGATTGCCGCGCCGAGGATCGGGTACATTGGGAAAACGCATGGCGTGAAGGCAAGCAGGATACCGAAGACAAGGAAGCTGGCGAGCACCCATCCAGCACCTCCGTCCTCCAGCAGCGATCGGACCAACCCTCCCCCATCCTGGGCGAGGGTTATCCCATCTGCTTTAGTGACGGCTGCCTCGCCTAACGGTGTCGGCCTGAAAGGCGAATCCGCGTCAGCGCTCGGGAGAGTACTTGGATCGATCCTTTTGGTGACAGGTGGATAGCAAATGCCGTGTTCTTGGCACCCCTGGTATTTGATGACCAGCGCGAAGCCCATTATCCCGTCGCCATCGACGATTGCTGACAAATGATCTCGAAAGATCACTGTCTCGCCAAACGTGGGATCGTCCTTTGTAATCTCCTGTCCGTGGAAACTCAGAAGCACCGCCTTTGCGTCGCCTGACGTGACAGCGATCCGCTCCTTGTAGAGGTAATATCCGGGCGCAATAGTCCAGCCGAGACGTACCGTGTCGCCTTCTCCACGGACCACATCGAACTTAAATGCCTGATCAACGGGCAAGGCAACGCTCTGCGCCAGACCGCTTGAAGATGGCATCGAGAGACACGCTCCCATGGCGAGAAGACAGAGATAGACGTATCTCGCGATCAATTGACACTCCGGGCTTTTCACGCGTGTCTCGATAGAGTCGGCCGGTGAGCTTAGGGCCGCCTTAACACCACCTCGAAAGCCAAGGCTCGTTCTTGTGTGTGCAACGTCACGGTGTTGGAATTGGCCGCGCGTTCTCTGAGGCAAACGTCCAACAAGATCCCATCCGGACTACCAAGCCTCGGCTCAACAGTCCTGAGCCACCCGGCCAACAGGTACCGCTCGCTCGATCCGCTCCCGTGGCTCAAGTGGTTGGCGTACGATTTCTGCAAGCCACACATGTTGCCGAGATGCGATCAAGACCGTACACAAATGCGTGAGGCGCCTAAATCGCTCGAGACGACGAAGGTTGCGGCTGTGGAAGGGTGCCATGCCAATACCGAGCGACGCTTCGTTTGCAGCCGCACTGATCAATCTGCGCTTGTCGTTCGCTACACAACTTGAGCCGCCGCATGACGGGGGTCATGCTTCGCTTGAGATATTGCGGTTGTTGATGGTGTGAACGAACTGATCTGTGCTTGCGGTAGCCTTGGTGAAGAGTAGACCAAACTCAGCGTCGGTCGTGCATGCATTGACCGCCGCCTGTTCGCCTACAGACAACGCAAGGCTAGGTGACCTTAAGCCCTTTTTAAGCTGCGAGGCCGAACATGACCGGAAAAGCGGGGGACGCACGTGCGGGTACTCGTTGTCGAAGATGATGAGATTCTGAGAGATGGTCTCGAGGTCGGGCTAACGCTCGCCGGGCTAACGATTGACGCTGTGATGACATGTGAAGATGCCGACGCTGCACTTGAACAGAGCGTATATGATGCCCTTATCCTCGACCTAATGCTTCCCGATGGCTCGGGGTTCGACATACTCAAGGCGCTGCGCAAGCGCGGCAACAACATCCCTGTACTCTTGTTGACGGCGCGAGACAGCGTTAGTGACCGCATTATCGGCCTCGACACCGGCGCGGATGACTATCTTGGCAAACCATTCGATCTCGACGAGGTAGCCGCACGCATTCGCGCGTTAGTCAGGCGTGCCGCCGGCAGATCGACCGCAATATTGGAATGGAATGGTATCACGCTTGAGCCAGCTTACCTCGTCGTTGAAAAGAGTGGGCAGAAGGTTCGTTTGTCACGCCGAGAGTTCTCGATACTCCATGCGCTCATGGAACGTCCTGGGACGGTACTGTCGAAGAGCCAGATTGAGGAGAAGCTCTACGGTTGGCAAGAAGACATCGAAAGCAACGTTATCGAGGTGCACATTCACCATCTCAGGACAAAGCTGGGTTTCAACTTCATCGAAACGATTAGAGGTGTCGGGTATCGCCTGGGGGATCGCACGTGAGACGGTCCATGAAAGTTCGACTGTTTCTCATTCTGGTCCTGACCACAGGAGTCGTCTGGCTTTCTGCGATATCTTGGATTTTTCTCAGCACACGTGCAGAGGTAGAACGCGTTCTCGATGCGCGTCTGCTCGAAGCAGCCAACATGGTAAGTTCACTTCTAGTAGGGCAGGACGTTGATGCATCGCGCGTCGCAAACCTAGTGACCAAACGCACACAACAACACCTCTCGACGTACGAGCGTCAGCTGTCCTGTCAGATCTGGTCCCTTTCAGGAACTCTAGTCGGCCAATCTGAAAGTGCTCCGAATGGTGAACTCTCTGCCAATCGAACGGGTTTCTCTGAGACAAGAATTGATGGCGAGATGTGGCGCGTTTACGCGGTGACGAACCCCGCGCTGGGGGTCCGTGTTCTTGTAGGAGACAGCCTTCGCGTTCGCGAGGGGCTGGTTAACGATGTCGTAGAGGGTCTTTTGTTGCCCGCCCTCTTAATCATACCGGTCCTTGCGCTGCTCATTTGGCTCAGCGTAGAAAATGGGCTGGCACCCATTAAGAACGTTGTCACCGCTCTCGGCATCAGATCGGCATCCGACCTTACTCCTCTTTCAAGTAAAGATGCCGCGTCGGAAACTGCGCTACTGATTGATGCACTCAACGGTTTATTCATGCGAGTTGCTGACGCGCGGGACCGCGAGCGCAGCTTTACCGCATTTGCCGCACACGAATTGCGCACACCTCTGGCGGGCCTTAAGACACAGGCCCAAGTAGCTCTCGCGAGTGCGGATCCGCAGAACAAGGAACGAGCGCTCGGCCGAATCATTCAGGGTGTTGATCGTACAAGCCGACTCATTCGTCAGTTGCTTGACCTCGCTTCACTCGAGTCGGAGGGAAGCATTGTTAGGAAGAGCGGCGTCAACCCAGGTAAGACACTAGCCACTTTGCGCGATGAGCTCCTGGCGCATCACAATCGGAGTGCCTGCATTTCTATTTCTGGAGCGCTGTTTGATATCGAACTCGTCATGGACGCCACTCTCTTTACATTGGCGGCGCGCAATCTGCTGGAGAACGCGCTCTTGCATGCGTCGCCAGCCGGAATCGTTACCTGCGATCTAGTTGTTGAGAGCAATATCGTATCGGTCGCTATCAACGACTCCGGTGCGGGCATACCTGAAGACGAACTTCTCCGTGTAACTGGCCGTTTCTTTCGAGGGCGTAACAAAACCGCCGCAGGGAGCGGATTGGGTCTGAGTATTGTCGAGTTGGCTTTGTCACGAACCGACGCCGAATTGGCTCTATGTAACAGGGTCGAAGGGGGACTTTCCGCCCGCATCGTCCTATCGCGACAAGCGATGATTGGTCCTGTCTGACAGAATCGACAGGATCCCTCCAGCTCCACTATTGCGGCGACTCACGGCCGCCCCTTGCACGACGATGTTGGCTTACCTGCAGCAACATCGCCCTCAGCAGACGCTCCGGCAGAATCGACGGCCGACCAAGACGCGCCGGATAGAGCACCGCAAACTCCCCCGTCAGATCGCCCAGCGCCGCGTTCGCAATCTCCCGGATCGTCCGCAACGGATGATCCCGCCGAACACGCGAGTCCAAATCTACGTAGCTGAATAGTGATCCCGACCATTCGCCCGACCCACGTATCAAAAGCTCCCGGAAATGACCAGGATCAGTGAATCACCTTCATCTTCCGGCTACGATGACTTTTTTAACAGCCTGCTAGAGCAAGATCATTCTTGCCGCAGTCAGTTTTTAATCTCTAGCATCAATCATTTCGCTAATCGGCATGTCACAGTCGCGCCTTCGTGAATACGTTCGCGCGCATGAACGCGCGACATTTCGGGCGTGGTCTTTTCGTAGAAGAAATGGTCGTCGAGCTGGGTGGCGTGAGGCTCGATAATGCGATCCAGAAGCGGCCCGTGCGGATTGTCTATGCGATGCATGATCGTTCCGTCCCACGCAAACGCGGGAAGGACGGCGCATACCGCTCCAATACCTCGCACCTGGCTCGCGATACGCACATCCGTTTCCGCCATAGGCATCGACTCGACGCCCACCTGTCCTGCGCCGGGCGTCGTTGCCACGCCGTGCTGCTGATCGCTGACGGCCTGGATCGGCACTCTGCGCCGTGTCGGCGAGGGTCGGATGCGTCGAGTGATAGGCCAAGCCCGTGATCGTGTACGGCCACAAGAACATACAAATGCGATCACCGTCGAATGCCAGCGCAGCCACGAACGGATCGACGATGCCGATGCAATCTGCGCTGATGCCGGCCGCGTACAGCACGACGCGAGGCATGACATCGATGTGCTGACCTAGTGCGATGCGTTCGCGCACGATCATCGGAACGACTGCGATGTGCACCGCGTCACGTCCGGAACCATCTACCGGGATATGGCCGAGGCGAGGGTCACTCTCAGGCACTACCGGCCGACGATTTCATCGCAAACTTCCTTTGACAGTCATTGCATTCGGAAGATCACGAAGAAACTTCTTCAGCACGTTGATGATGTCTTCGCGCGCTAGCTTCCGCTTGTTTCGACGACTACTCAGAACGCCGTTGTTTTTCTCGGGACTCGGCGCGCTATCAAGCGCATCGCGAACCAGTTCTTCGGTGTCACACATGTGGCGTCATTCGCTTCAGCCGGCGGATCACCGCGCAACCTTCGGCGTAGCCCGCGATCCCGACCATCGTCTTCGTGCCATTGTTGACGCGGTAGTTGATGAGCCACATGCAGAGCGAACAGGTCGCGAAATTGGCCGCCACGTTTACGAAGGCGAGGAAAACCGGGACGAATTTCGTGCACTAATCCTCCTCTCGTGTTCCATGTGATCCTCCCACAAGTCGGCCGGGTCCGTGCCATCGCGATCCTTGTGCGACTTCACCACATCAACCTGCCGATCTTCCGCGCGTCAGGTGGTTACCGGATCGAGCGCTGCCGCTACGCCGGCTTCGTCATTGTCGGCCACGACCACGATGCGCGTCATCCAATCGACGAGGGCAATCTTGGGCAGGGTGGATGAGCCACCTGACGCCAGACTATGCTCAGCACGGCAGAGATGCATGCCGGCGGGCTTGCTTTCGAAGCCTTTACCGAAGCAGAGAAGCGCGCGGTCCTGGTACGAGTTCACGTCACCCAAGGCGATTGGCAACGGTCATGCCACGTCGGCTTCCGACAATGCCACGCAGCTTCTTGCCGCACGCGTCGGTCAGCGCCACGCTCTCCGCTGTCGCCAGCCTCGTGATGATGCTGCAAACGCACACCGCGACGTCGGGCAACGTCAGCGGATCATAGAGGGTAGCCAGAAGGTTGGACCGCCCGGGACGTACGTGTCGTCTGCTCTTAGCCTTAGGCTTTAAGTTTGTTCTTCAAATCGTGGTTAACGATTATGACTACCGACGATCTTGTCACCTTCGAGCTTGGTGAAGGGCACGAACGGCACGATCTTGCCGCCGTAGATGTCCTCGCGGCTGGTCGTGATGGAGCCGTCGGCACCCTGGGTCTTGGAAACCTTGAGCACGCGCTGGGCGCCCGGCGGGCCGACCGGGATCACCATGACACCGCCCGGCTTCAGCTGCTGCAGCAGCGGCGGCGGTACATGGTCGACGCCAGCAGTTACGATGATCTTGTCGAAGGGACCAGCCTCTTCCCAGCCGTAGTAGCCGTCGGCGTTCTTGGACTTGATGTGCTTGTATTCGGTGTAGCCCTTGTCGATCAGCTTGTCGTAGAGCGCGCGCGTGCGGGCGGCGAGCGGCGCGATGATCTCGATCGTATAGGCATTCTCGGTGAGGTTGGCGATGTAGGCCGACTGCACACCGGAGCCGGTGCCGATCTCCAGCACCTTCTCTCCGCGCTTGATGTCGATGACGTTGGTCATGCGGCCCTGCAGGTGCGGGCCGGACATGGTGACGCCATAGCCGATATCGAGGAAGTTGTGCTCGTAGGCGCGCTTGTAGATCGCCGGGTTGACCGAGGCGAATTCCTCGCGCGGCGTCAGCAGGAAGGCGCGGATGGTGGCGGCGCCCCAGATGTCCTTGTTCTTCAGGAGCGCCTGGAAACGGTCCCAGCGCTGGCCGAGGAACACGGGATCCTCGCCGCGCGCCTTGCCCCAGGCGATGAAGTTGTCGCGCGTGTCGGTCGGTGGTATGATATCCCAGCTTACGCTCTTGATAGTCGCGGCGATCGAAGGCGTAACTTGGCCTGAAGCCATCAAAGCTCCTAGTCCTGCCACTACTGTACGTCGCTTCACCTTATCCTCCGCAATGCTACTTGCAGGATGGAGTGCAAGACAAACATCCAGGCGACTGGAGTGACGCAGAAACCATCCCGTCCCCACGCTCATTATCGAATGTGGCTTAAGGCCACCTTAACTAGGCAGTGCACGATTGGTAGTCGTGAAGCTCACGGACTTCATTTGAAGCATTGATGGCGTATCCGGTTAGCACGTCGTCTGTCCGGCGATACCCGGCCAGTTCGGGTTTTGACAGCAACCTTGAATGATTCGGATTTGGTCCGTTGTGCGTGGGACATGTGTGTCGGACACCTTTCACGCATTAGTTCTCAGAGAGGCGACCAATGGTGGCGGGCTATGGCAACCCGTTCCTGACATGACGGCGGTAAGCTGAGCGTTCGGTGAGACGATCATAGTAGCTGATCACGGCTGCATATGACGGTCGCCCAAAGTTGAGGCTGAACCAACGATTGACGACCAAGCCGATCGGTATGTCAGCAAGTGTGAAGCGGTCGCCGCACATAAAGGGCCCACCGCGCTGCAAATGCTCTTCTAGTTGTCCGACCTCTCTTGTAATTTGCTGCTGTCCTTGTTGGATAAACCAAGGATTATTCCACGGTGACTCGTTGAGCATCCCGCCGAGGAACGCGCCACGTAACGATATTGACGTTTCGTAGTTTGCCCAGTCCATCCACTGCTCCACATGGGCGCGTTGGACGGGATCCTTTGGATAGATTTCGTCCGGTCCGTACTTGGTCGCCAGATAGCGGACAATCGAGTTGGACTCGCGCAGAACCACGTCGCCATCGATGACGGCAGGCACAAGTCCAATCGGGTTCACCCGTAGAAATGCCGGATCGGAAGTTGGAGTATACCCTCTTCCCCAATCTTCTCGGGCAAAGGGGATGTTCAATTCGTCGCATATCCACAATACCTTACGAACGTTGAACGAGTTCGCTCGGCCAAGAATTCTTAGCATTTATCCCTCGGTGCCATTTTGGGCCACACCACAGCAAGACGTTGATCGGTGCATGCAGGTCTTAGGTACAAATTCGTTGTTATCGGGGTGTTCTAACAGCGATCAAAAGGCCCAGCGTTGAAACCGATAGCTTTCTGGACGATCTGGCACTGAACTGCCGGCTCCTCATCGAGCAAGACAGCGATTTGGTCACCAGGAGCGACTGGATAGAGGCCCAAGGACGTTCCCGAGAGCACGATTTGGCCCGGAATCAACATTAGCCCGAACTCGGAGAGATGGCGCCGCAGCCAATCGACAGACGCCGTCGGGCCGCCAGGCAGCGGCCACAAGTCACCCGATCCGACGCGAGCGCTGCCGATCTGAACGGAAAGCGCCCCGTGACTCATGGGGCGAGAATGCGACGTTAGCCATTTCTGCATTGGGAAAACAACGCCGGCGTTCAGGCCATTGTTTGCGACCAGCTCTATCAACGTCTTTCGTGGCGCCCGGAAAACGAAGTGATGCAACTCAACCACCGGGAAAGCAGCCGCGATCTCGCCGTCATTCCCGATGCGGACTGCCATCTCGCCCTCGATCGCGAGTTGTGCAAACTCGCTAGCAACAAGAGCAACGCCAGTCTGATGAACCTCGCTTGCAAAGAGATGACCGCGGATCGGGCCCGCCATGCCGAACTGGGCAATGGTCCCTGGTCCGGTGCAACCGACTTTGTAACCGATCACCCGATCACCGCCCGCCACCCGCAAGGCAGAGACCTCTGCCTGCAGCTCGTAGGCCCCTCTCAGGTCCAGATTGAACCCTGCGTCTGCAAAGCAGGTCCCCGGTTCGCGGGCGTGATAGTCACGCAGATGGCGCCTGGCGAGGGCCACTATGTCCATGCCAACCCGATCAAGCCCGGGAAACGCTGGCAGCCGTCTGGCCGAACAAGAGCTTCTTGCCTGCTTCCGTCACGGTCGCTTGGCCTGAGAAGGGCTCGCCCTTTGCGTAGGCCCGCTGGGTCGCGGGACGCTCTCGGATGTTGTCGAACCAGCGGCGCAGGTAGACGAAATCGTCAAGGTTCTGCTGCTGCCGCTTCCAGGGCACTACCCAAGGATATGCCGCCATGTCGGCAATAGTGTAGTCGTCGCCGGCGAGAAATGGCCGCCCGGCCAAACGGCGGTTCATAACGCCGTAGAGCCGGTTCGTCTCGTTGACGTAGCGGGTGATTGCGTAGGGGATCTTTTCCGGAGCATAGACACCGAAGTGATGATTCTGACCCGCCATCGGGCCGAGACCACCCATCTGCCAGAACAGCCACTCGGATACAGTCTTCCGTCCACGAGCATTACTCGGCAGGAAGCGGCCAGCCTTTTCGGCAAGGTAGAGCAGGATCGCGCCGGATTCGAATACCGAGATGGCGTCACCGCCATCTGCTGGCGTGCGATCGACGATCGCAGGCATTCGGTTGTTCGGGGAGAACGCCAGGAACTCAGGCTTGAACTGGTCGCCGTCGCTTATGTTGACCGGATGGATCGTGTAATCCAATCCAGTTTCCTCGAGGAACATTGTGATTTTATGGCCGTTCGGCGTCGGCCAGTAGTAGAGCTCGATCATTTCCAGTGTCTCCTCTTATTAAGATCCGCGTCCGCAAGCTTCCGTCAGAGCACCGAATGGTCTTTCGCTGCCTCTTCCAGCGCCGACCTCAGCCAAGGAGTCGCTCATCGACCGCTTCCGGCTTGTCGCGGTTCATCGCGATCATCTTTGCTCGCGTCTCGCAGACTCGGATCACTTCGAAATTGCCTGTCTCGATAAATTCGGTCACTGCCGCGGTCGTCGCCTCTTCATGCCCGCCAGGCACGACGACCTTTGCGCCCTTGGCAAGGGCGTTACGATCGATAGCAAAGCCGATGCCGCTCCACCCGCCCGTGATGAGAACACGTTCCCCTTCGACATTCATCGAGGTCGCTCCTCAGGCGGTTGGCGGGTAGTTCGACGGAAAAAGCGCGCGTTTGGTCTCTTCGTCGGTTACCTTCTTAAAGGGATGGTTCTTGCCAACTGCACGCGCCCGGGCAACGGCGGAACGCGCGTCAACCGTCTCGAACAGACGCTTCAGATTGGGAAACGGTGCAAGAGGATCCTCGGCGCCTTTGCGCACGCGTGATGCGCGATCGAGCCACCCCCAGGCGGAGATGTCGGCGATTGTGTAGTCGTCGCCTACGATATACTGGCGGCTCTGCAGGTGGTCATTCAGCACTTGATAGTGACGTTCCGCCTCCCGGCGGTACCGATTGACGGCATAATCATTCCCTTCAGGAGCGGCGAACTGAAAATGTACGGATTGGCCTGAAAACGGGCCAAGACCAGAGGCGATGAAAAGCAGCCAGGAGAGCAGTTCCGGTCGGTCTGCCGACTTGCCTAGGAACTTGCCGGTCTTTTCGGCTAGGTAGAGCAGGATCGCCGTGGAATCGAACACGCGCGCTTCGTTGCTACCCGGCCCATCCGTATCGACAATTGCGGGCACCTTACCATTCGGATTGATCGCGCGGAAGTCAGCCGCGTGCTGCTCTCCCTTGCTAGTATCCACCGGAATTACTTCGTAAGGCAGGCCTGCCTCTTCCAAGAAGAGCGCGATCTTCGCAGGGTTTGGCGTTGGGTGAAAATAGAACCGGATCATGGTGTCTCCTCTGGGGTCGGTCTGGCGGCGACTATGGGAACGACCTCCTTTTGACCGGTATTGGTCTAACAATGAGGCCAGGTCGTGCGTAAGGGTCTGAGCGCAGCGCCAATGGTGTCGGCCCCTAGGCGCCCTTCAGGGGGCGACCTCCAGCAAGACGCGAACGTCTCGCGTGGTAAGCCGATTGCACCCGCTAGATTCCCGAGACTCTTGTTGATTGACCGCAGCGTCGCGCGCAGTTTCTCGACGTCGCTCAGCACGTTGAAGGTCAAAGCTTTAGCTTCAAGCTGCTTCTGCAATGCCATCAGGCTTGTTTCCTGCCAAACTCAGTTATCCGCTATTTGCCGTTTTAGTATGATAATTCTAAAATGCAAGCAAGCAACGCGGATGGCAAGATGTCCCCGTGCGAGATTGGTCCGGTGAAGGATGGCAAGACCGAGGGAATTCGATGAAGGCGCCGTGCTCGACGCGGCTGTACTTTGCTTCTGGACAAACGGTTATGACGCCACCTCAGTAAGAGATTTGGTAGCGCAAACTGGTATCACTGCGGCAAGCCTCTATAACGCCTTCGGTGACAAGCGAGCCCTCTATGGGCGGGCGCTGGAGCACTATGTTGAGGGGAGCATCGCCAACCGGATCCAACGTTGCGAACAACTGCGCCCGCTAGAAGGAATTGAGGCGTTCTTCGAAGAGATCGTCAGGCGGTCACTCATCGATCGGGATCGCAAGGGCTGCATGCTGGTCAACGCAGCACTCGATGTGGCACCGCATGATGCGGAGTTTCGCAAAGTGGTTGCCGAGGTCCTGCTTCGGATCGAGGCCTTTTTCCTGGGGTGCCTTGTGGCAGGTCAGGCCGACGGCACGATCAGCCGGGCGCTACCGGCGTCGAATCTCGCCCACAATCTCTTAGGCGTGCTGATGGGAATTCGAGTCCTCGCACGCGTCCGGCCCGAACGCAAACTACTAGAGGGCGTACTGGCACCAGCCCTGGTGTTGTTGCGCAACGGTTCGTCGACAGATCGGAAATGAGTAGCGACCTGGCGAGGGCACTGCAATTCGAAAGTACTATCTGGTGACCAGCAGCGATCTACGTTCCTGTTATGAGAAGGCCGTACTTGGCTTACGAGCTCAGGCAGCCACCATGATGGCTAAAGGAAAGTCGGCCGAGGCCATCGCACGTGCCCTCCATGCAGAACGCCGGAAGTTGGCCACTCACTTTAAAGAGCAGACGCCAGAGCCGCTGCGCTCGCAGATCTATCGCCGAACCTTCGCAGTGTATGGTGACCCTATCGGACCGACCATCGAGGGGCTTCGGGCGCAAGGCAAGAGTTGGAATGATATCATCGAGAGCGCTACCAAGCCAGGTACGCTACCGTCGTTTGGCCGGCCGGGGGAGACACCGCCCGACGATACCCTTTGATAGCAAAGGACTGCTTTTCTGTACCTGCGCGTTGATCGGAACGAGCCCGCGCGGTCGCGTGTCGGCACTGCCGTGCAGCACTCGCAGGAGTTCCAGTCGGGAGTCAGGATGGCTCCAATTCGCCTGTAACGGTTGCCGAGGCCTGTGGCACAAGCTTAACAGCGGTTCCGCAGGAAGAATCGTCGATCACTCGCTGCAAGTGATGGGGAGAACGGACGTTGCTCGCGTTTAGTGTAGAGTTTTCCAATTTGGACGAATCAGTCGAATTCTCAGAGCTGGTCACCTTCGCCTTCAATGAAGGGAGAGCCGAAGCCCCATGGCAATGGCATTCTCGGTCACTGCGCGAGTATCCGCTCGTTACTGTTGCCAAATGTTAGTTATCGCGCCCGCTTTAAGGTCACTTTAAGCTGCCGGGATGACATGTTTGCCTCTTGAGTGAAAGGCATTCAATGTCGTGTGCTCGTATCCGCGTACTGGCGATAGCCATTCCCGATAGCAATGGCATTAGGCTAGCTAGACTTCAAAATTTCACGGCTCACGCGGGTCTGGATATGGCGATGGATATCGCCTTGCTCACGCATGAAGGCAGACACGAGATATCCGAATCAAGGTTTTGGCTCGGAGGCTTCGCCTGAATTCAAATGCGGAAGGAGATTCCAATGTCGAGAACCATTTCCCGTTCTAAATTTCTGCGGTTCAGTATTCTTTCCGCAACCATGTTGGTTGCATCAAGCAGAGCGTGGTCCGAAGAGGATGAGATCACGCGAGAGATGCTCTTTGGCGATCCGAACGTGCCGGTCGGCGGCAATCCGAATGGCGACGTAACCATCCTGGATTTCTTTGACTACAATTGCCCGTACTGCAAGATGGCCGCAAAGAGCTTGGAAAAGGTCGTCTCGGACGACGGCAACATACGCATAATCTATCGAGACTGGCCTATTCTTACTGATACATCAATTGTCGGCGCGCGCTTGGCATTGGGCGCGAAATACCAGAGCAAGTACCTTTCCGCTCATCACGCCTTGATGAAAATTCCGGGTTATGGGATCGCCGAAGAGAAGATGACTACGGCTGTACGGAGTAGCGGGGTTGATATGGCGCGATTGGATGCGGACATGAAGACTTATTCGGGCGAGATTGTAAAGTTGCTCAAGCGAAATCTCGATATCGCGGATGCGATTGGATTCCAAGGGACCCCAGGATTCTTGATCGGGCCATTTAAAGTAAACGGCGTGTTGAATGAGGAAGGATTCAAACAGGCGATAGCGGAGGCCCGCGCGGAGCAAAAGAAGTCTCCCCGCTAAACTATTTTCTAAATGCGGCCTCGTCAGTGCATCGCATTTTCCAAACCTTCATCGACAGTTTGGCAGAAGGAGCTGATGAGACAGCCTTCAGATTTGCTATGGCGAAGGCTGCAGAGGCTCTGCATCAGGCGATCGCTCGTCTCGTCGCCTCGCAACACTCATAGTTTGATTGACCTGCTCCCCAGAAACTCTCACGTAGTAGGGTTGGGTCCGTTCTGAGGAGAACGGACAATGAAGCGGAAGCGGCTTGGCTTGCGCGCGGCCTGGCACGCGCGTGATAGGCATGTTCGGCGATGGTTCATTCGGCATGAGTGTCGGAGAACTCGAGACGTTGGTTCGTCTCGGCCTGCTAGCGCTTCTCCTGCATTTCAACAACGGGGCTTTCGGGCTTATAAAGGGCGTTCAGCGGCTGCATGGCCACAATCGGACTCATTCCGTAGACTTCTCAGCAACAAATGCTGCCCTCATTGCCCAAGCCTTCGGCATGAAAGCGTGGCAAGTGACGGACAGGGCATCTCTCGATTTGGCACTCGACGCCGCTCTCGCCTACTCAGGGCCGTCGTTTATCGACTTGATCGTCGAGTCGATTGCCGACGTAGCGCCACCAATTGCGTCTTGGATCTGTAAACTCGGTCACGATCCGTTGTCTCTGGAGCCCCACGATCGCATCCAAGTGGTGCCCGGCGGTTCAGAAGCGGATGGTGGTTCTGGGCGGCGGCTGGAGCGCCGCGACGTGCGCCGATAGGCCCGCTTGCTAATCTAAGGCAATCTCCCGGACCATGCGCAGCGGGTGGCCCGCACGAACCCGCGATTCCAAATCTACGTACGGTCGGCAAGATCGGCGTCGAACGACATGGGTCCCTCTTTTACTTCGTTTTGCCCACCGCCAAGCCGCTCATCATCCACTCCAAGTGCCCCGTTGCAAGACAATTCGGTAGCCATCCGGATCTTGGAACGTCACGCCATCGCGATCCCAATAGGGATTGAAGGCTGGAACTGGCGCGAAGCCGGCGGCTTGCATCCGCTCGACTGATGCCTGCCACGCGCTTGCTTGCGGAATGTAGAACACAAGCAGATTGTCCTGCGTCGGAGACTTGCCGGCCGAATGGCCTCGCGCCCGCGTGAATTCAAAATGGTAGGGCGCGCCTTCTTGGCCGAGCATGATGCCGTCGAAACCATCATGGTCCTCGAAGCGGTCTAGTAGCGTGAGGCCCAAACCATTGTGATAGAAGTGCAACAGTGCGGCCAGGTCGTCACTCGGTCGGGCTACGCGTAGGGTGGGTATGAGGCTCATGCAATTGGTTCTCTCGAGGGAAGTGCTGGAGTGGCGTGGGTGACCGCGTCGCATGCGCGCGGTGGATACATTGCACGTCGGCAACCATTTAGACTCTCCTGGTCGCAAATAATAGACGGCACAAGTGGGAGGATGAAATCGTCCCGAAATGTAGAAGTACGATGGATCATCTCGACCCTGCAGCTTGTCCGCAACAAGGCCGCCGAACTTGAGAGACGCCTAGCCGCTGGATTCTAAAGCGCGGCGCTCGACAGTCTGGATTTCAGTAGCGGTGCGGCAAAATCGAGGAACGCACGGAGCTTCTGCGGCAGAAGCGGCTGAGCCGCATAGACGAGACTGACTGGCGACGGTGTCGCCTCGAATTCCTGGAGCGCCACGGCGAGCGCGCCGGTCTGTACCGCATTCGCGACCTGGTACGACAGCACACGCGTGACGCCTATTCCGGCAATGGCCGCGTCGATGGCCGCTTCCGCCGTGTTGACGACAAGTCGAGAACGGATTGCTACGGTGATGTCCGCTTTTCCCGCCTTGAAGGTCCAGGAATCCGACGACATCAGACCCGAGAAGGTGATGCAGTCGCGTGTCACGAGTTCTTTTGGATGTCCCAGTGTGCCGTGCGCGGTGAAATAGGCCGGGCTTCCGCACAGCACGCGTCGTATCGAGCCGACTCTGGCGGCGACCATACTGCTGTCGGGCAGCTCGCCGATGCGGATGGCGACATCGACGCGATCCTCTTGCAGGTCGACCACGCGATCCGAGAGCATCAGCCGGATGTCGATGTCGGGATACTTCTTGAGGAAGGCCATCGCGACGGGGAGAACGTGAAGGCGGCCGAACACGATAGGAGCGGAGAGGTTCAATTCGCCTTTCGGGGCGCTGTACTCTCCCGATGCTGCCCGCTCCGCCTCGGCGACATCTTCGAGAATGCGCCGACAAGCGGCGACGAAGGAACGGCCCGCGTCGGTCAGCGTGAGCTGTCGCGTCGACCGATTGAGCAGACGGGTGCCGAGATGTCGTTCGAGGTCGGACACCTTGCGACTGACGGTCGCCAGCGGCACGCCGAGACGGCGCCCCGCCGCCGACAAGCTGCCCGCGTCGACGGCTTCGCGCAGGATCGACATGGCATCGAGACGGTCCATTACTCTTCCATATTTCGAGAGAATACCTCCTAGCAATACCGTCTACTTCGGCTATTCGGAAGGGATTAGACACGAGTTATCAGGCCATTCCGGCCCGCAGACAGAGGAGAAACCGAATGTCCCGCCCCCCGACGCCCGCCACGATCGACGCCGCCCCCGCCGCTTCACAGCCCATGCTCGAGGCCGTCAAGAAGCAGTTCGGCATCGTACCGAACCTGTTCCGCTTGGTTTCTACCAGTCCTGCCGCGCTCGAAGGATACCTCGGCCTGTCGGCCGCGCTGAACAAGGGTGCCCTGCCGGCGCAGACGCGTGAGCGCATCGCGCTGGCTGTCGCCGAAATCAATGGTTGCAACTACTGCCTCTCAGCCCACAGCTATCTCGGCAAGAACCTCGCCAAGCTCGACGATGCTGAAATCGCCGCCAACCGGGCCGGTACCTCGAACGACCCCAAGGCTGACGCCGCAGTCCGCTTCGCCGCCAAGGTTGCGCGGGAGCGCGGCCACGTTGGCGAGGACGACCTCCGCACCGTCAAGCTCGCCGGCTACAGCGATGCCCAGGTGATCGAGATGGTGCTCCACGTCGCGCTCAATACCTGGACGAACTACATCAACGAAGTCGCCAAGACCGACATCGACTTTCCGGTCGTGACTTCCCGCATGGCGGCCTGACCGCCTGCGTTCGCCATCCGCATCGCCGCCGGCGCGCAGACGCCAAATGCCAATCAAGCCTTGCAGGAGATCGCCGTGAGCCGCCCGCCATTTCCGCCATTCACTGCCGAGAGTGCCACACAGAAGGCGCGCCTGGCCGAAGACGCGTGGAACTCGCGCGATCCGGCACGGGTAGTGCTAGCCTACACGACCGACAGCATCTGGCGGAACCGTGTCGAATTTTTGCAGGGCCGCGGCGCCATCGAGGCATTCCTAACGCGCAAATGGCAGCGGGAGTTCGACTATCGCCTGATCAAGGAAGTCTGGGCGTTCTGCGGTAACCGTATCGCTGTGCGCTTTGCCTACGAGTGGCATGACGACAGTAACCAGTGGTTTCGCAGCTACGGCAACGAAAACTGGGAATTCGATGAGCAAGGACTGATGCGGTGGCGCATTGCGAGCATCAACGATGCACTAATCGACGAGCACGACCGCAAATACCGATGGCCGATCGGCCGCCGGCCCGACGATCACCCCTCTCTCAGCGTTATCGGTTTGTAAGGACATGATCGTGAGCACGACCCGGACCTATTCCAGCGACATTGCGTTCACGCCGGCCGTCAAGGCAATCCAGGTGAGCAAGGGCTCCCGCGGTGCTTACTTCCGCATGGAGACAGCAGGCTCGTGGAAGACGCAGATCACACCCGATCTCGCGGACTTCATCGCGGCACAGATCAGCGTCTTCCTCGCCACCGCGAACAAAGAGGGCCAGCCCTATATTCAGCACCGAGGTGGTCCGCCCGGCTTCCTGCAGGTGCTCGACGATCACACGATCGGCTTCACCGATTTCTCTGGCAATCAGCAATACATCACGGCCGGCAACCTCGTCGACAATCCCAAGGCCTATCTCTTCCTGATCGACTATGCCCAGCGCCGTCGGATAAAGATCTGGGGCGAGGCGCGTGTTGTTTCCGACGACGCCGAGCTGACGGCAAAGTTAATGCCACAGGGGTACAAAGCGCACCCTGAGCAGGTGATCCTGTTCACCGTCACGGCCTGGGATGCCAATTGCCCGCAGCATATCCCCCAGCGCTTCGAAGGCGCCGCTGTCGCCGCGCTGCTCGCCGAACGCGACAAGCGCATAACAGCGCTGGAAGCCGAGGTACATGCGTTGCGCGGTACGATGGTATGAATTGCTTGATCTAGGTCGCCGACTTTCAGTGACCAACGTCGGGCCAATGACATCGGTGCTGGTAGCGGAGACTTTCTGGGGGGCCCCCTGTCTGACGTCATTTGTCTTTAATGGCTAGAGGCTTACTGACTTCGATCCCGGAGACCGACATGCGCATGGCGCATCTGTCCGTGAAGCCGTGCTCGGCTTCAACTGCAAGTATGGCCGAAAGATGCGGCGGCGGCGTCTTGAGAATCTCAAAGCCCAATCGCTGGTAGAACGGCGCGTTCCAGACAACGCCGCGAAAGGTGGTGAGGGTGACCGCGACACATCCCATATCACGCGCGGCCTCTATCGCCGTCGTCATTAGTGCACGCCCGATCCCTTTGCGCTGGTAATCGAGGTGAACGTCGAGTTCGAGTACGTGCAACTCCATATCGCGCCGTCTGCTGGCGACGAAGCCCACAGGAACCCCACCGGTCTCGGCGACCCAGACGGATCGCGCAGCGATCAAGGGTGGATAGGCCACGGCCTCCGTCACAGTGTCGTCGGCCGCCCAGGCATAGTCGGTGGCCCGGAACGCCTCGGCGACAGAGCGTTCAATTTCCGGAAGAATCGAAATGTCTACGTCTTCAGCAAGGCGGATGATCATGGATTTCCGGTACCCGCGGCGTCCGACAGGCCGAGCCGCGAGCCCTCTGCTTGGAGCTTGTTGGGCGTGGATGCTAGACGCCGACGAACTTCACTAGGTCGGCCATTCCGGCGCCGGTCGCATCGGGGGCGACACCCAGCTCTTCGCTGGGCAAGCCAGCACGATTGACCCAGAACGTCGGATAGCCGAATGCCTTGGCGCCCACAGCATCCCACGATGCCGACGCGGCGAAGGCGATCTCCTCGCGACCCAGCCCGAACGCATCGAGGCCCATCTGATAGGCGCGCGGATCGGGCTTGTAGACTTGTACGCGATCAGTGCTGAGGTGCTCTTCCAGAAGTCCTTCCAGGCCTGAATTGCGAACCACGGCGTCGAACATCTTTGCCGTGGGATTGGCCAGGAAAGCCATGCGAACGCCCTTGCCCTTGAGGGTGCGTAGTGCCGGCGCCACGTCGGGCCACGCCTTGAGCTCGAGGAAAGTCTGCATCAACCGGTCGCGCTTGTCGGCGGCAAGATCGAGCTTCGTTGCCTTGGCCGCGAAGGCCAACGCCTCCTGTGTGACTTCCCAGAAGTCGGCGTAGCGGCGGGAAAGCGTGCGCAGCCATGTGTATTCGAATTGCCGCGAGCGCCAGACTTCCATCAGGCGCGCGCCTTGGCCCGGGAAGAGTTCCTCGGCCCGCATCGCCACGGGGCGCGGGTCGATGATGACGAATCCATCGAAAGCGACAGCCTTGACGCTTTTCGACTGGGCGAACGACCGGCGCGCCGGGTTGGCGATGAGGCCGACGGCGGCGGCGAAGAGAAGACGGCGACGGAGGGAGGGGTGGCTGGTCGTGGTCATATCGATGGCTCCAAGTCTTATTCCAGGTGTGGGAAGCGCGCGTCTCCTCAGCGCGCCGGTGTCAGCGTTTCGGCGCCCCCGGCGGCGCTGCCGGCATGGACCCATGTTCCCTCGAGCACGCCGTCGGCGCGGGCGCGGTACAACACCAGGTATTCCCCCGTGAAGACGCTGTTGTGGTCGCCGCGCAGGGTGTCGCCGATGAAGATCGCCAGCGTATCGCCCTGGGCCAGGCCCTTGCCGACATAGGTATGACGGGTGTCGGCATTGAAGCAGGAGAC
>OFDN01000337.1_pt1 | contig 40401 bp, 38 predicted proteins | sample 1520971 | NCBI WGS metagenome assembly OFDN01 (sample SAMEA94257418, study PRJEB24077) | hot springs metagenome | biome: Aquatic biome; feature: Geographical feature; material: Water | place: India | collected 2012-06-12 | depth 5 m | reverse complement strand
GAGGCGTCGCGTTCGCGGCTGAACATGCTTTCGCCGAAGAAGGCGGCGCCCACCGAGACGCCGTACAGGCCGCCGACCAGCCTTCCGTCGACGCGGCATTCCAGGCTGTGGGCGTGGCCGCGCGCGTGGAGTTCCGAGTAGAGAGCGACGATGGGCTCGTTGATCCAGCTCTCGGGATGGCCGGGCCGTGGCTCGGCGCAGGCACGCACCGTCTCCGCGAAGCCTGTGTCGGCTGAGACCTCGAAATGGCCGCTGCGCACGGTGCGCGCGAGGCGATGCGACAGGTGAAAGCCGTCGAGCGGCAGCACCGCGCGCATCCGCGGATCGAGCCAGTAGAGCTTGGGATCGTCGCGGCTTTCCCCCATGGGAAAGACGCCGATGCGGTAGGCCTGGAGCAGGAGGTCGGGCGTGATCTCCAGCATCGGGGCGCTACTTCTTCAGGCCGACCAGCTTCTCCAGCCAGTGGATGTCGTAGTCACCATCGATGAAGGCCTGCTCGCCGATGATGCGGCGATGCAGCGGAATGGTCGTGTCGATGCCGCCGACCACGAACTCCTCGAGCGAGCGGCGCAGGCGCATCAGGCATTCGTTGCGGCTGCTGCCGTTCACGATCAGCTTGGCGACCATCGAATCGTAGTAGGGCGGGATCGAGTAGCCGGCATAGAGGCCGGAATCGACGCGAACCCCCAGGCCGCCCGGCGCATGGTAGTCGGTGACGAGGCCCGGGCAGGGTACGAATGTCTCGGGATTCTCCGCGTTGATCCGGCACTCGATGGCGTGGCCCTGGATCACGATGTCCTTCTGCGTGAGACCGAGAGGCGCGCCCGAGGCGATGCGAATCTGTTCGCGCACCAGGTCGATGCCGGTCACCGCCTCGGTGATCGGATGCTCGACCTGCAGGCGGGTGTTCATCTCGATGAAGTAGAACTCGCCGTCCTGGAACAGGAACTCCATCGTGCCGGCGCCGCGGTACTTGAGCTTGCGGACGGCATCGGCCGCCAGTTCGCCGATCTTGTTGCGCTGCTCGGCGTTCAGCGCGGGCGACGGCGCTTCCTCGAGAACCTTCTGGTGGCGGCGCTGCAGCGAGCAGTCGCGCTCGCCGAGATGGATGCCGGCGCCGAGCCCGTCGCCCAGCACCTGGATCTCGATGTGGCGCGGCCGGCCGAGATACTTCTCGACATAGACCGAGTCGTTGTTGAAGGCGGCCTTGGCTTCGGTGCGCGCCAGCGAGAACGCTTCGGCGGCCGCCTCGGCATTCTGCACGACCTTCATGCCGCGTCCGCCGCCGCCGGCGACGGCCTTGATCAGGACCGGCCAGCCGATCTTCTCGCCGAGTTCGATGACTTCCTCGATCGATTCGACCGGACCGGGCGAGCCCGGCACCAGCGGCAGGCCGAGTTCCATCGCCGTCTGCTTCGCGACGATCTTGTCGCCCATCATCGAGATGTGTTGCGCCGTCGGCCCGATGAAGGTGAAGCCATGCGCCTCGACCGCTTCGGCGAAGCGGGCATTCTCCGACAGGAAACCGTAGCCGGGATGGATGGCGTCGGCGCCGGCGATCGTGGCGGCGGAGAGAATGGCGGGGATGTTGAGGTAGCTCTCGCGGGCCGGCGGCGGGCCTATGCACACCGATTCGTCGGCCAGGCGCACATGCATGGCGTCGCTGTCGGCCGTCGAATGGACGGCGACGGTCTGGATGCCCATCTCGCGGCAGGCGCGGTGAATACGGAGCGCGATCTCGCCGCGATTGGCGATGAGGACCTTGTCGAACATCGGCACCGAGGTCCTTACTCGACGATCATCAGCGGTTCGCCGAACTCCACCGGCCGGGCGTTCTCGATCAGGACCTGCACGACCGTCCCGGCCTTTGGCGCCTTGATCGGGTTGAACGTCTTCATCGCCTCGATGATCAGCAGCGTCTGGCCGGCCGTGACCTTGTCGCCCACGGCCACGAAGTTGGGCTTGCCCGGTTCGGGCGCCAGATAGGCGGTCCCGACCATCGGCGACTTCACCGCGCCGGGGTGCTTCGAGAGATCGCCCGCGGCGGCGGGGGCCGCGCCGGCTGCCGCGACGGGAGCGGTCATCGCGGCGGGGGCCGAGGCCATCACCACCGGCGCCTGCGCGACAGGCGCGGTCGGACGGGCGACGCGGATGCGCCGCTCACCGTCGGCCAGCTCGATCTCGCCGAGTTTGGTCTCCTCGAGGATCGCGGCCAGCTTGCGCACGAACTCGGTATCCAGCTCGAACTTTGCCATGGAGAAACGCTCCCGATGTTGGTCAGCGTGCCAGCAGGCGCGCGAGCGCCTGGAGGGCAAGGAGATAGCCTTGAGTGCCGAGACCCGCGATCACGCCGACCGCAGCCGGGCTGATGTACGAATGATGGCGGAAGCTCTCACGCTTGTAGATGTTGGAAAGGTGGACCTCGATGGCCGGCAGCTCGGCCGCATTCAGCGCGTCGAGCAGGGCCACCGACGTATGAGTGTAGGCGCCGGCATTGATGACGATGCCGGAATTGGCCTCGCGCGCCGCCTGGATACGGTCGACGAGCACGCCTTCGTGGTTGCTCTGGGTAAACTCCACCGCGAGGCCGAGGCGCTTGGCCTCGACGCGGCACATGGATTCCACGTCCGCCAGGGTTTCGCGGCCGTAGATCTCGGGCTGACGCTTGCCCAGCATGTTGAGGTTTGGCCCGTTGAGCACCAGCACCGGCTTGGCAGCCGATGGGCGCCGGGCGGCCTTTGCGGCCAATCCTGCCTCCCAGATTCACCAGAGGCGGGCGTTATAGCATGGGGAGTCGGGCCGACAAGGCGGGCTCAGGGGCCGTTTCTCAACAGTTTGGCGTGGGCGAACAGCCTGTCACACAAGCTGTTGAGAGCGTGACGTTCCTCCGCAGACAGTGCCCGGTAGAGGTCGGCCTCGTATTTCAGGGCCAACGGGACGATCTGCGCATGAACCGTGCGGCCTTTTTCAGTCAAGCGCAGCGAGGCCCGGCGACGATCGTCCAGATCGGTGGCGCGCTCGACCAGGCCGCGATTCATCAGGCTGGCGACCGCCCGGCTGACGGCTACCTTGTCCATGACGATGCGCTGACCCACATCCGAGGCAGTGAGGGGCTCGAAGCGTCCCAGTGCCGCCATCACCCGCCATTGGGTGACGCTCAGCTCGAAGGGGCCGGCGTAAAGGTCGTGCAGCGATTCGCTGACGAGTTGGGCAAGAACGGACAGCCGGTAGGGTAGGAATTTCTCCAGTTCGAGGGCTTGCGCTTCGGTCGGCATAATAGTTACATTTGAAACTAATTCAGCCGGGAGGTCAAACATGGCGAGCGTCACCGACCGCAACGTTGTGGAGATCGACGAGATCAACCCGATGGGCACCGACGGGTTCGAGTTCGTCGAATACACCGCCCCCGATCCCGCTGCGCTGGGCGTCCTGTTCGAGAGCATGGGTTTCACCCGGGTGGCGAAGCATCGCTCCAAGGACGTCTCGCTCTACCGACAGGGCGACGTGAACTTCATCGTCAACGCCGAGAAGGAGAGCTTCGCCCAGGGCTTCGCGCGCGTGCACGGGCCCAGCGTTTGCGCCATCGCGCTGCGCGTTAAGAACGCGGGTGCCGCTTACAAGCGGGCGCTGTCGTTGGGCGCCTGGGGCGTCGAGGGCAAGGTCGGGCCGATGGAGCTCAACATTCCGGCGATCAAGGGCATCGGCGATTCGCTGCTCTATCTCGTGGACCGCTACGGCGACCGCGGCTCGATCTACGACGTCGACTTCGACTGGCTGCCCGGCGTCGAGCGAAACCCGAAGGGCGTGGGCCTCACCTATATCGACCACCTGACCCACAACGTGCATCGCGGCCGCATGGCCGAATGGGCCGATTTCTACGAGCGGCTCTTCAATTTCCGCGAGATCCGCTACTTCGACATCGAGGGCAAGCTCACCGGACTCAAGTCCAAGGCGATGACCAGCCCTTGCGGCAAGATTCGCATCCCGATCAACGAAAGCTCCGACGACAAGTCGCAGATCCAGGAATATCTGTCCGCCTATCACGGCGAGGGCATCCAGCACATTGCCCTGGGTACCGGCGATATCTACGAGACGGTCGAGACGCTGAAGACCAAGGGCGTGCCGTTCCAGGACGTGCCCGATACCTACTACGAGCAGGTAGATGCAAGGCTGCCGGGGCACGGCGAAAACCTCCAGAGGATGGCCGCCGACCGTATCCTGATCGACGGCGCGCCGACCAAGGGCGGCGGACTGCTGTTGCAGATCTTCACCCAGACGGTGATCGGTCCGATCTTCTTCGAGATCATCCAGCGCCGCGGCAACGAGGGCTTCGGCGAGGGCAATTTCCGCGCGCTGTTCGAATCGATCGAACTCGACCAGATCCGCCGCGGCGTGTTGAAGGCATAATCATTTCCCTCCCCTGTCATCAGGGGAGGTGCCCCGCTCACCGCGGGGCGGAGGGGTCATGAGCGTCAATCCCGGCGCCTATGACCCCTCCGTCGGCGTAGGACGCCGACACCTCCCCATTTGAATGGGGAGGAAACAGGAGAGGGAGGAAACCATGGCCAAGAACTGGATTCCGCTGCGCCAGGTCGAGGGTACCGCCTCGCGCCAGGCTCATGTGCGGCTGCCCGAGGGCACCTACGAGCGCGAGATCAGCAAGGAAGGGTTCTTCGGCCCCTCGGCGCAATTCCATCACAAGCACAAGCCGACCGACTGGGTGGAATTCGACGGACCGATCCGACCGCGGGCGCTCGACCTCAACAAGCTGGCGACAGCGCAGCCTAACCCCTGGGATGCCGAACTCGTCATGGGCAACAATCACCTGCAGATGCGCTATTGGCGTCTGGAGAAGGCGATGCCCGGCCTCGCGCGCAACAGCGACGGCGACCAGCTCCTGTTCATTCACGAGGGCAACGGTGCGCTGTTCTGCGATTACGGCCATCTCGATTATGCCGAGGGCGACTATCTCGTGATCCCGCGCGGTACAATGTGGAGACTGGAGCCTGCAAAGCCCACCACGTCGCTGATGATCGAAGCGACCAACGATCATTTCACCCTGCCGGAGAAGGGCCTGGTCGGCCGTCATGCCATCTTCGATCCGGCAATGCTCGACACGCCGCGCATCGACGATGCCTTCCGCGCGCAGCAGGACGAGCGCACCTGGAAGGTATCGGTGAAGCGGCGCAATACGCTTTCGACCGTGACCTTCCCGTTCAATCCGCTCGACGCGATCGGTTGGCACGGCGACCTCAGCGTCGTGCGCATCAACTGGCGCGACCTGCGGCCGCTGATGAGCCATCGCTTCCATCTGCCGCCGTCGGCTCATACGACCTGGGCCACCAGCCGCTTCGTCGTCTGCACCTTCGTGCCGCGCCCGCTCGAAAGCGATCCGGAAGCGTTGCGCCTGCCGTTCTTCCACAATAACGACGATTTCGAGGAAGTGATCTTCTATCACAAGGGCAGTTTCTTCAGCCGCGACAACATCCATCCCGGGATGATGACGGTGCACCCCACCGGCTTCACCCACGGCCCGCATCCCAAGGCGTTCAATGCGGCAACGAAGGGCGGCAAGACCGAGACCGACGAGGTCGCGGTGATGATCGACACGCGCGATGCGGTCGATGTCGCGGCGATGCCGGCGGGTGTGGAATTCGAGGGTTACGTGAAGTCCTGGCGGCCGCAGGACATCAAGCAGGCGGCGGAGTAGGGAAGCAAACAATGAAACTGGGATCGCTCAAGGAAGGCGGCCGCGACGGCACGCTGATCGTCGTGAACCGCGACCTGACGCGCGGTGTGCGCGCCACGACCGTGGCGCCGACGCTGCAGAAGGCGCTCGACGACTGGGCCACGAACTCGCCCAAGCTGCGGGCCCTGGCCGAGCAGCTCGAGGACGACAAGGCGGTTGGCTCTTTCGAGCTCGATACGACCGCGCTGGCCGCGCCGCTGCCGCGCGCCTATCAGTGGGCGGACGGTTCGGCCTACGTCGTCCACGTCGAACTGGTACGCAAGGCGCGCGGCGTCGAGATGCCGCCGTCCTTCTGGACCGACCCGCTGATGTACCAGGGCGGCTCGGATTCCTTCATCGGGCCCAACGACGAGATCGAGATGGCCGACGAGGCCTGGGGCATCGATTTCGAGGGCGAGATCGGCGTCATGGTCGACGACGTGCCGATGGGCATCTCGCCGGAGGCCGCCCGCAAGCACATCAAGCTGGTGACGATCCTGAACGACATCTCGTTGCGTAACGTGATCGTCGGCGAACTCGCCAAGGGCTTCGGTTTCTTCCACGGCAAGCCCGCCACGGCCTTCGCGCCCGTGGCCGTCACGCCCGACGAGCTGGGCGACGACTGGAACGGGGCGCGGCTCGACCGGCCGCTGATCTCCACCCTCAACGGCAAGGAGTTTGGCCATCCCAACGCGGCCACCGACCTCACCTTCGATTTCGGCCAACTCATTGCGCACGCGGCGCGCACACGGCATCTGGAAGCGGGGACGATCGTCGGCTCGGGTACGGTCGCGAACCGCGATTCGGCCGTCGGTTGCTCCTGCATCGCCGAGCGCCGCGTGCGCGAGACGATCGAGGGCGGCAAGCCGGTGACGCCGTTCATGAGCTTCGGCGACCACATCCGCATCGAGATGTTCGATCGCGCCGGCAAATCGATCTTCGGAGCCATCGACCAGAAGGTCGTGCGCTACACGCCACCCGCCTGAGCCGTGCTAGAGTGACCGCGGAGGCGGTCATGAAGCTCATCGGCTATTTTCGGTCCTCGGCGGCGTTTCGCGTCCGCATTGCCCTGAACCTCAAGGGCATTGCGGTCGAGCATGCGTCTCGCCACCTGCGCAAGGGCGAGCAGTCGTCGGCCGACTATGCCGCGATCAACCCGCAGAAACTGGTGCCGGCGCTGGTGCTCGACGACGGCCAGGTGCTGACCCAGTCGCTGGCCATCATGGAGTATCTCGAGGAAACGCATCCAGAGTCGCCGCTGCTGCCCAAGGATCCGGTCGGTCGCGCGCGGGTGCGGTCGCTGGCGCTGATCGTGAGCGCCGACATCCACCCCATCCAGAACCTGCGTGTGATGGCCTATCTCCGCCAGAAGTTCGAGCAGACCGAGGAAAGCGCCTTCACCTGGTCGCGCCACTGGATCGAGACCGGCTTCGACGCTTACGAGGCGACGTTGAAGCAGGGCGGAACCGGGACGTTCAGTCACGGTGACCAGCCGACGATGGCCGACATGTGCCTGGTGCCGCAGGTCTTCAATGCGGCGCGCTTCAAGGTCGACATGCAGCGCTATCCCCTTATCCAGAAAATCCACGAAACCTGCATGCGGCTTCCGGCGTTCGATGCGGCTCAGCCCTCCCGCCAGCCGGACGCCGAACCGTGAGAAAATCATTCGTCGCCCTCGGCGCCGTCCTCGTCCTGATCGGGGTCGGCGCGGCAGCCCTTCCGTTCGCCGAGAGCTTCGCCGCGACCAGATTGAGGGCGGCCCTCGAACGGGGGGGCTTGAAGGCGGAGACGGTCAAGGTAAGCCTGCTGGAACGCAGCATCAGGTTGCTCGGCATTTCCGGCGGTGCCCACGGCGAATTGAAGATCGATGAGTGGGAAGCCGCCGGCCTCGCCTGGCCCCTGGGCGAACTTGTCCGGGGAAGGGTGCCGCTCGGTGGATTGAGCTGGGGCGATCCGCTCCAGGTGGCGCGGTTTCACATGCGCAATTTCCGCCTGGCCACGCCCGATACCGGCGACTCGTGGGCGATCGGGGAACTGACGGCGGTGAACTTCGACCTGCCTCGCTACGACACCGCCTATGAAGGACCGTTCCGCAACGAGGTGATGCTTGCGCGTCTGCTCGGTGCCCTGTCGGTCGAACGGCTCGAGCAGGGCGATGCGAGCCATGTGACTTTCGAGCAGACGAGATATTCCGTGTCGCGCCTCTCCGTTGCCGGCTATCGCCGCGGGCTCATCGCTTCCGTCGAGATGAAGGACTTCCAGGTGAAGCCGGCCAGTGCCCGCATGTCCGGCCTCACGATCGCCGACATTGCGGCGCGCGACGTCGATGTGCGCCGGCCGATCGCCGTGGGGTCATCGCTCGATTGGGAGCCGGGCACGTCGATCGGGCGGGTTCCCGTCGCCCAGGGCCGGATGACCGGTTTCGGCGGCGATCTCATGTCCCGTTACGGCATGTCCCTGGGAAGCATCTCGACCGAGACGGTAGCCGAGGGATCGGAGACAAGCCGCTCGCGCCTGAGGATCGAGGACTTCGTGCTCGCCCCGTCGCTGCGCAGTGTCGAGGCGCTGGGCATGCGCATGGTCCTTCAGTCGATGAACCTCAAGGAAGTCCGGTTGGGCTTCGACTGCAGCAGCGTCGAGGATCGCGCTCGCCATGTTGTGACGGTCGAGAGTTGCAAGCTGAGCGGCCCCGATTTGGCAGACGTCTCGTTGGCCGCTCGCGTGGTGGATACCGACGACGAATTCTGGCGCGCGCTCGACGAGGCAGATTTCTTCGCGTTGCTGGGGACAAAGGCGGCGCTCAAGTCGGCCAAACTCGTCGTCGCCGACAAGAGCCTTCTGCAGCGGAGCCTGCAGGCGAAGTCGCGGCTGAGCGGCCAGCCGGCGGCGGCTGAACGGGCGGCGCTGGCGGCCGAAATCCGGCGCTACCAGCCGCCCGGGGTCCTGATCACGCAGGACATGTCGAAGTTGCTCGATTCGATCGCCCGCTTCGTGGAGCAGGGCGGCACCCTCACCGTCGAGGCCGCGCCGCAGCCGGCGCTGGGCCTCGAGAAGATCGAGTATCTGCTGAGGCCGGGCGCCGATCTCGTGAACGCGCTCGGCCTCACCGCGACGGTTTCCCGCTAGTTCTTGCGGGCGTCGGCGATCAATGCCTTGAGCGACTCGGCGTCGACCGCACCGGGGACGAACTGCTTGCCGATAACAAACGCCGGCGTGCCGCGCACGCCGAGCGCGCCGGCAAGGGCCATGTTGCGGTCGATGATCTGCTTCAGCTTCGGATCTTCCATGTCCTTCTCGAGTTGGGCGACGTCGATGCCCACCGATGCCGCCGTGGCGAGAATCTTTTCGCGGTCGAGCTTGCCGTTGAACTCCATCAGCGCGCTGTGGAGCTCCTTGTGCTTGCCCTGCTTCATCGAAGCCAGCGCCGCCAGGGCGGCGATCCTCGACGCCTCGCCGAGGATCGGCAGGTCCTTGTAGATGATCTTCACCTTGCCGTCGGCGCCCGTGACCGACTTCACGGCCTGGTAGGCGCGCTTGCAGTAGGGGCACTGATAGTCGTTGAACTCGACGATCGTGACGTCGCCGGCCGGATTGCCTCCGATCGGGCTTTCGGGATCGCGGAACAACTCGGCCTCGTTCTGGCCGATTGCCTTGATGGCCACGGAATCGCGCTGACTGTCCTGCTTGCGCTCCAGTTCCTGCATCGCCTCGACCAGGACCTCCGGATTGGCCATCAGATAGGCCCGGATGCTCTTGCCGAGATCGGCCGGGACTGCGGCGACATCGGCCGCAGTAGATGATTCCGGCGGAGCGGTGATCTTGGGGAGGGCGGTCCGCGTCGCGACCGCCGCGCCAATGACGATCAGGCCGACAAGGGTCGCCAGAAGAAGGGAACGCATTCTGTTGTTCTCCAGGGCCGGCTACTTGCGCGGCCGGCTGTTGATGTAGGCCTTGAGGTCCTGTGCGCGTTGCCACGCCGGGGTGCCCGCCGTGAGCTGGCGCGCCGCAGCCTCGGCATGGGTCTGTGCCTCGCTCCGCTGCCCCCGGAGGGCCGCCATTTCCGCCCGGGCCAGCGATGTCATACCCGGATCGTTGAGTTTGGAATAGCCCGACGCCATGAGGCGCCAGAGTTCGAAGTTTCCGGCCTCCTGCTGCATCGCGAGATCGAGATTGCGCATGGCTTCGCGGTCGTTGCCGGGGCTGTTGACGTCGAGCAGGGCGCGCGCGAGGTCGATCTTCAGGATCGCAGCGGATGGGGCAAGCTGGACGGCGCGGCGATAGGAGGCCAGGGACTCGGCGGCGCGGCCATTCTCGTAGAGCATCTGGGCCCGCACTTCGTGGAAGTACGGATCGTTGGGATATTCCTTGAGAAGGCCGTCGATCGTCAGCAGGGCCGATCCCAGAGCGCCCTTTCGATAGAGGGCGATGGCGCGTGCATAGCGGGCGGGCAGCGATCGATCGGCCTCGGCGTATCGTTGCAGCGCAGCGTCCGGCGCGACGAACCCGTAGAGCTTGGCGACCATGCGCTGGTGGAGCATGATGAACTGCGGCGTGTCGGGCGTGTTGGTGTAGGGCGAGTTGGCCGCGGCCTGCTCGAACGCGGAAATCCGCTCCGGCGTCAGGGGATGGGTCGTGAGATACGGATCGCGCCGGTTGATCGCCAGCTTCTCCTCTCGCTGCAAGTATCGCAGGAACTCGATCGTGCCCTTGGGCGACTGACCAGTGCGTTGCAGGTAGGTGATCGCCGCCTGATCGGCCGCGCTCTCCTGGGTCTGGGTGTACTTCAGGAACGACATGAGCGAACCCGGCGCCATCGGTCGTGCGGTGCCGCCGCTATGGCCTCCGCCGCCGCCGGCGGCGCCACCCAGGGCACCTCCCGCCATGGCACCCCCGGCCAGGATCGTCTCCAGGATCTGCAGGGTCGACAAGCCGCGCAATTCTTCCTGCATGCGTGCAAGATGACCGCCGGCGATATGGCCGCTTTCGTGGGCCATGACGCCGATCAACTGGTTCGGCCGCTCCGTGCGCATGATCAGGCCGGTATTGATGAAGATGCGCTGGCCGCCCGCCACGAAGGCATTGAGCGAGCCATCCTGGACGAGCATGATCTCCACACCGTTGGGATCGAGGCCTGCGGCCTTCCAGATCGGAATGGTGAACGTCCGGATCGTGCTCTCGATCTCGGCGTCGCGGATGAGATTGAGGCGTTGACCTTGCTGAGCCGTCGCGGCACGAAACGGCGCCAGCGCGAAGAGCGTCAGACAGAAGAGGGTGGCGATGCGTTTGAACAAGGTCGGCACGGGGCTGAAGCAGGCTAGGAACGGTCAGTGGCCGCGTCAATTGTGCAACGCGGCGTTTGTCGGGCTCTTTCTGCTGACGGGTTGTGGCTTTAGTGAGACGGATCGCCAGCGCGACCGGGACGAGAACGCATCGAACCCGGCCGGATTGACGGCCAGCAGGCGGGGCCTTTCGCCGGTCACGAAGGGGACCTCGTTCGCGGCCGTTACAGCGGAGGAGGGACGCGCGGCCGAGATCGGGCGCGATATCCTGCTGGCGGGCGGCAATGCAACCGATGCAGCGGTCGCGATGTATTTTGCACTCGCAGTGACGCTCCCGTCGGCGGCATCGCTCGGCGCGTCGGGCGCCTGCGTCGTTCACAACGAGAAGACCAAGAAAGCCGAGGCTTTCGTCTTCCCGCCGGTCGCGGCGCCGGGTGCCGTGAAGGGTACGCCGTTCTCGGTGCCGGTGGGCGTGCGGGCGATCACCCTGATGCACGTCCGTCACGGACAGCTCCGCTGGGAGCAGACCGTCTCGCCGGCCGAGCGGCTGGCGCGTTTCGGCTTCCCGGTGTCGCGCGCCCTGGCCCGCGACCTCCAGGCGGGCGGCGCCCTGCTCGGCGCCGATGCCGAGGCGCGACGCATCTTCGGCGCCGTGGGCGAGGGCACCCCGTTGATGCAGCCCGATCTTGCCACGGTACTCGGCAGCATCCGCCAGCGCGGCGGGGCCGAATTCTTCCAGGGAGCGTTGTCCCGGACCTTTTCCGAGCAGGTCTCGCAGGCGGGCGGCAGCCTGCCGGTGGATACGCTGCGAAGCGCGCTTCCCATCTCAACGGCGCCCCAGTCGGTGAGCCAGTATCGCAGCCGGGTGTACGTCGCGCCGTCACCGGCGGCCGGGGCGGCTGCGCTGGCGGGATGGAACGGCACGCCGCCGACTGGCGGAACGCCTGCCGATTCGGGAGGCTTTGCGGGGTTCGCCGCGGTCGATTCGAAGGGCGGAGCGGCCGCTTGCGAACTGTCGATGGGACAGTTGTTCGGCGCGCGCGTGGTCGTTCCCGGCAGCGGCATCATGCTCGGCTCGCCGAACCCCGAGGCCGCTTCGGTCAGTCCGCTGATCATCGCCAATCCCAGTAACGGCGAGTTCACCTTCGCCGGCGCCGGCGGCGGTGGCCCGAACGCAGCCCAGGCGACGGGCTTCGTGGCTCGCGAAGTGATCGACAACGGCAAGAACCTCGCGGCCGTGCTGGCGAGCCGGCAGGCGCAGGGCGGCTTCGTCAATGCCATCGCCTGCCCGTCGGGCCTGCGTGGCAAACCGGAAGCCTGCCGGACCGGGGCCGATCCCGCCGGGGCGGGCCTGTCGACGCTGGCGACTGAATAGCGCGAAATGTCGGGCAAGCTCTCTCGCCGCTCCGGCGGCGTCGACCCGTTCATCGTCATGGATGTGATGGCGGCGGCCGCGGAGAAGGAGGCGGCGGGCGACGTCGTGATCCATCTGGAGGTCGGGCAGCCCAGCACGCCCGCGCCCAAGGCCGCGCTGGCGGCCGCGCATGCGGCTCTCGACGCCGACCGACTAGGCTACGTGGCGGCGCTCGGCATGCCGGCGCTGCGGGAACGGATCGCGCGCCACTATCGCGAGACCTACGGCGCCGACGTGTCGGCCGAGCGGGTCGTGGTCACGACCGGATCGTCGGGCGGCTTTCCATTGGCCTTCCTGGCGAGCTTCGATGCCGGCGATCGCGTTGCGCTCGCCGCGCCCGGCTATCCGGCCTATCGCAACATCCTCGCCGCCCTCAATCTCGAAGCGGTCGATTTGCCGACCTCGGCGGCCGACCGTTTCCAGCCGACCGTCGCGGCGCTGGAGAAGGCCGGTCGCCTCGACGGTCTGATCGTGGCGAGCCCGTCCAATCCGACCGGCACGATGGTGACGCGCGACGAGTTGAAGGCGCTGGCCGACTGGTGCAACGGCAACGGCGTGCGCTTGATCTCCGACGAGATCTATCACGGCATCGTGTACGAGGGCGAAACCCACTCGGCGGCCGAGGTATCGGATACCGCGATCGTCGTGAACAGCTTCTCCAAGTATTTCTCGATGACAGGCTGGCGTGTGGGCTGGCTGGTCGTGCCGGCCGACATGGTGCGATCGATCGAGCGGCTGACGCAGAACTTCTTCATCTCGGTGCCGACGCTCAGCCAGCATGCCGCGCTCGCGGCCTTCGACTGCCGGGAAGAACTCGACGGTCATGTGAAGCGCTATCGCGCCAACCGAGATCTCCTGATGGCCGGGCTGCCGGCCGCCGGTCTCGACCGGCTCACGCCGGCGCAGGGCGCCTTCTACATCTACGCCGACGTCTCGCACCTCACCAACGACAGCCGGGAGTTCTGCAGCCGCATGCTGCGCGAGGCCGGCGTGGCGACGACGCCCGGCGTCGATTTCGACCGGGCGAGGGGCGCCGGCACCCTGCGGATCTCCTTCGCGGGCTCGACCGCTGAGATGGAGGAGGCGGTTCGCCGTCTCAAGCAATGGCGGCGCGGATGAGGGCGCTGGCTGTCGCCGCTCTGGTCGCGCTCGCCCCGGTCGCGGCCGCCGCGCAAGCCGGCCCGAGCTTCGATTGCGCCAAGGCGTCCAATCCCTCCGAACGCGCGATCTGCAAGACCCCGGACCTGGCGAAGGCCGATCGGGAACTGGCCGGCCTCTACGCGCCGCTCGTCGCCAAGCTGAGCGGACCGGCCAAGGAGAGTCTCGAAAAGAGCCAGGTCCGCTGGATCGTCGGACGCAACCGGGCCTGCCAGCCGAACGAAGACAACGATGTGATCGAGCGTTGCCTCACGACGCGGTACGCCGACCGTATCGACGAACTCAAGGCCTTCGCCGCCGGCCCCTATCCGTTCGTGGAGCGGCAGGGGATCGAGAAGACGGGCAAGGTCGGCAAGGTGAAGTACGCGCTCGACCTTCAGTATCCCCGTTTCGCCGGCAATACGGCGGACTTCTCGGCCCTCAACCGTTCCTATGCCGATTCGGCGGCGAAAGCCGCCCGGGAGACGACTCCCGGCGCCGATTCCGGCGTAGATCACGAAGAACGATGGGAAGCAGTGCAGAGCTACGCGCTCTATCGGCCGGGACCCGATGCGATCACCGTTGCTCTGACCTTCTGGGCCTTCACCGGCGGCGCTCATGGGTACGGAAGCTTGAGTTGCGCGCTGGTCGACCTGCGTACCGGCAAGTCGGTGCCGCCGGCTGCCGTCTTCGCCGAGGGCTCGCCCTGGCTGAAAGAGGTCGTCGCGATCGTCGCCGCCGACCTCAAGAAGCAGTTCGTCGAGAATCCAGGCTTCGAGGACGCGCTGGAGCCGCGGAAGCTCACCAAGACGGTGAACAGCGCCGAGCGCTTCTGCTGGCAGGCCGACAGGCTGCAGGTCTATTTCAACCAGTACGAAGTCGGCCCCTATTCGTCGGGCGCCTACACCGTCGACATTCCCTACAGTCGGCTGAAGCCGCTGCTGCGCGCCGGCGGCCTGGTCGCTCGCTGAACGCTGCCTAGTGGAGCTTGCGCCGGTCACGCGCTCCGGCCGGGGTGCTGCCGGGAGCCGCGCGTTCGGTCGCGACAGGCGGCACGGGGCCGGAATGATGGCTCGCCATGTGCCAGCCATCGGCCAGGCGGACGTAGAGATTGCTCGCCATGAGCTGGCCGTTGGGCAGGATTTCGCGGCAGGTGACCAGCGCGAGGCCCGGGCGGCCGAGCACCCATTCTTCGGTGCAGCGCACCCGTGGCGCCTCGGGGTGTTTCATGATGGCCCGCCAGCTCGCCATGATCTCCGCCCGGTCGTAGAGGGCCTGTTGTCCGGGATGCAGGCAGATGACCGAGCCGGTCGGCGCCCAGATCAGGTCCATGGCGGCCGCGTCCCGATCGTTGAACGCCCGGTAGAAGGCGCGGTTGGCCGCGAGGACGGCGTCGCGCTCGTCATCGTCGAATTCTGCCAAAAGCGGCGGCAGGCGTGGGGCACGGCGGGGCATTCGACCCTCGAAACTCACGGGTTGCGCGTTACAGGATTAGCCGACACAGATGAGGCATCCAACCATCGAGATCATGATGTCCATCCCCAAGCTCGAATTCCCGCCATTCCATTTGCCCCCTGAGGCCGAGGCCCTGCGGGTCGAGGTCCGCGCGTTCCTCAAGGAAACGCTACCCAAGATCAAATCCGAAGATCGTTTCGCGAGCTGGAACACGCCGTCTCCCGAGTTCAGCAAGGCGCTGGGCGCGAAGGGCTGGCTCGGCATCACCTGGCCCAAGCAGTATGGCGGCGCGGAACGGACATTTCTCGACCGCCTGGTCGTGACCGAGGAGCTTCTCGGCAACAGCGCGCCGGCGGGATCCCATTGGGTGGCCGACCGCCAGTCCGGTCCGCTGCTCCTCAAGTTCGGCACCGAGCAGCAGCGTCAGGCCATCCTGCCGCGCATCGTTCGAGGCGAATGCTATTTCAGCATCGGCATGTCCGAGCCGGATTCCGGCTCCGACCTCGCCTCGGTGCGCACGCGCGCCGAGCCGGTGCCGGGCGGCTTCCGCGTCAACGGCACCAAGGTCTGGACCTCCGGCGCGCATCGCAACCACTACTGCATCACGCTGGTTCGCACGTCCGGCCAGCATGGCGATCGTCACAAGGGGCTGAGCCAGCTCCTGGTCGACCTCAAGACACCGGGTGTGACCATCCGCCCGATCATCAATCTCGCCGGCCGTCATGACTGGAACGAGGTGACCTTCTCCGATGCCTTCATCCCCGAGGATTGCCTGATCGGCAACGAGGGCGACGGATGGCTGCAGGTCACCAGCGAGCTCGCTTTCGAGCGCTCGGGCCCCGAACGCTTCATGCAGAACGTCTACGTGCTGCGCGAACTCGTGCGCGTGCTCGGCCGCCAGCCGGCCAAGCGCGCCAGTGCGATCCTCGGCCGCCTGATCGCGCGCCTTTGGACCCTGCGCCAGATGTCGACGGCCGTCGCCGGCATGATGCAGGGCGGCAAGTCGCCGGCCATCGAAGCCTCGCTCGTGAAGGATCTCGGCACGATCTACCAGCAGGACCTGCCGGAGATCGCGCGGACGCTGGCCGAGTCCGACGCCACGACCGAGGACGATCTCGCCGACTTCCTCGACGTCGCCCAGTACGCGACGATGATGGCGCCGAGCTACACCATCCAGGGCGGCACCACCCAGGTCCTGCGCGGCATCGTCGCCCGCGGCCTCGGTCTGCGCTGAAGGAGGACGATCATGGACCGCGATACCCGTGACATGCTGCTGGAGACGGCGACCCGCTTCTTCGCCGAGCGCTCTGCCAAGGACGTCGTGAACGGCGTCGAGAAGGGCGTTTGGCCCGCCGATCTCTGGAAGGAGATCGAGGAAATGGGCCTGCCGCTCATTGCCGTGCCCGAGGATCTGGAAGGCGTGGGCGGCACGCTGGCCGACCTGATGGCGCTGCTGCGCGTGGCCGGCGAACATGCCGTGCCTGTGCCTGTCGCCGAGACGGCGCTCGCCAACCTTCTCATTGCCGCTGCCGGCGGCAAGCCTGCCATGGGCCCCTCGACGCTGGCGCTGGGCGATCTGTCCCTTCAGGGTGGACGCGTGAGCGGCAAGGTCGCGCGCGTGCCGTTCGCGGGTGTCGCCGAACGCTTCGTCTCGATCGTGACGGCGGGCGGCAAGTCCACGCTGGTCGTGGTCCCGCGCGACGCGGCCACCATCGAGGACACGCCGAGCCATGCCGGCGAGCCCTATGGTTCGGTGTCGTTCGACGGCGCCACGCCGGAATTCTCCGCGGCCTCCACGATCAGCGCCGACCGCGCGTTCGAACTCGCGGCCCTCGCCCGTTCGATGCAGATGGCGGGCGCGGCCGACAAGGTGCTGGTGACGGCGACCGAGTACTGCAAGCAGCGCGTGCAGTTCGGCCGTCCGATCTCGACCTTCCAGGCGATCCAGCACATGCTGGCGGAACTCGCGAGCTACGTCGCCGCGACCATCGCAGCAGCAGAGGCGGCCTCGCGCGATGCCGACGAGGGCGGCCTCGCCGACGGCGGCAGCTTCTCGATCGCCGCGGCCAAGACCCAGTGCTCCGACTTCGCCCACCGCATCGCCGCCATCTCGCACCAGTCGATGGGCGCGATGGGCTTCACCCACGAGCACATCCTGCACCATTACACGCGCAGGCTCTGGGTGTGGCGCCGCGACTTCGGCAGCGAAAGCTTCTGGGGCGAGAAGATCGGCCAATCCTTCGCCAAGGCCGGCAAGGACGCGCTGTGGCCGTCACTCACCGAGAGTCGCTACGCCGCGTAAGGGAGCTACTGCCTCTCGCGCCCGGACCGGCGGCGAAGTGCAGTGTCGCCGCTTTGCGATTTGGGTCAACCTTCGTTATATTCAGTGAGATATATCGAGGGCTCGTAAAGGGAGATTGCATGCCGGGCACTCGTCGGGCACTTGCGTTGGCAATCGGCGCTGCCGCTTTCCTCGTCGCGTCGGGCGGGATGGTGCCGCAGGCCTTCGCGCAGGGCAGGGGCGTCGTCGTGCTTGCGGCCGCCAGCCTCAAGAACGCGCTGGACGAGGCGTCGGCCGACTGGGCCACGAGGACCGGCAAGACGATCAGGATCTCCTATGCCGCCAGTTCCGCACTGGCCAGGCAGATCGAGGGCGGGATCCCGGCCGACATCTTCATCTCGGCCGATGTGCCGTGGATGGACTATGTCGCCGAGCGCAAGCTGATCAAGCCGGCCAGCCGCTCGGACTATCTCGGCAACCAGATCGTCCTGATTGCGGGCAAGGATTCGAAGATCGACCTCAAGATCGACAAGGGTTTCAACCTGCGCGGCGCGCTGGGCAAGGACGGCCGTCTCGCGATGGGCAGCGTCGAGGCGGTGCCAGCGGGCAAGTACGGCAAGGCGGCGCTGGAGTATCTCGGCGTGTGGCCCTCGGTCGCCGATCGCGTCGCGCAGGCCGAGAATGTCCGCATGGCGCTGACCCTGGTCTCGCGCGGCGAGGCGCCGCTCGGCATTGTCTACAAGACCGATGCCGCCTCCGATCCGGCCGTGCGCATCGTCGGTGCCTTCCCGGCCGATTCGCATCCGGCGATCATCTATCCGATGGCGCTGCTGTCGACCTCGACCAACCCGGACGCGCAGTCATTCGCCGACTACCTGAAGACCCCGGCTGCCAGACCGTTCTTCGAGAAGCAGGGCTTCACTGTATTGAAGTAGCCTCGGCCGCGGAGAGACGGGATCGGTTCCTAGAGCGGTTTGACGGCCGGCGGCGCAATCAGGCGGGCCAACGCGCGGATTTCCGGCGAGGAGGCGCCATAGGCACGGCGCTCCATCTCGCGATAGAGGCGCACGATGTCGCTGCCGGTCTCGGTCACCGATGCACCACCGCCGCCGCCGCCGCCCGTCTGGGCGGCGACCACCGGATCCCGGAACATCTGGTTCATCTCGTCGACGAGCAGCCAGGCCTGGCGGTAGGACATGGCGAGCGCCCGGCCGGCGGCCGAGATCGAGCCGGTCTCGTTGATCAATTCGAGCAATCGCACTTTGCCCGGCCCGATCGAACGTTCGCCACCGAAATCGATCCGGAGGTGCAAGGAGGTCTTGTCAGACCGCCTGGCCGCTGTCTTGGCTGGTCCGCGTCCCATGCCGGAGAGTATGCGGCGCCGCCGCGCGCAAGGCCAGATGGCTACCGTAGCGCAGCGATCAGCCCATTGGCGACGTCCGCTGCCTGCAGCCGGATATCCGGAATTGCCACGATCTCGGTGTACCGGCCGCGCGTGGGAGGGCCGAGGACGTAGAGGCGGTCAGACGGTGCGCCGTCCCGTCCGATCAAGGCTTCGTCGATCGCGACGTCGAGACCCTGGTTGAGCGGGTCCGGTCGCAGCTTGCCGTCCTTCACCAGCTGCGCATGCAGCGGCACATGCATATCGACCTCGTTGCGCGGACCGCGGCAGTCGACCACGCGATCGAAGCTGCGCTTCTCCCGCACAACCGAACCGCGCCGGACGATCGTGACCTCGACCTTGTCGTCCGTCGTCTGTCCGATCTCGAAGCGACCGGAGACGATCGAAAGCTGTCCGCGGGCCTTGGCGGCATCGATCTGCTCGCCGACCTGCGGCGCGACGCGATGGCGATGGATGTCCCACCAGGGCCGCAGATGACGCAGGAAGCGCTTGCGCTGATCGAGATCGAGGGCATGCCACAGTTCGTTGTTGTGCGGCCGCAGGAGTTGCATCAGGCCCGGCCAGCCGAGGCCGGCGCGCAGCTTCGCGCGAAACCGGTTGGTCCGCTGCGACAGGCTGCCGGTGAAGAGGTCGCTCGTATCGGCTTCGGGCGTGGGAATCGGCGCGGCGGGATGCCGATGCGGCACCAGTCCGCGCCGGGACAGGGCGACGATCGGGCCTTTGTGGCCCTGCTCCAGCAGCGAGAGCAGCACGTCGATCATCGTCAGGCTGGTACCGATCAGCAGGATCGATCCTCCGGGCGCAAGTCCCGCGATCGCCTCGTCCCGCCAGGGATTGCCGTGGTAGGCGCCGGAGTCCTTTGAGGGCGGGCGATGGCCGGTTGCCAGCACGGCCTTGCGGGCGCGCAGCGGGGACTGACCTTCGATATCGAGCTCGACGCCGTCCTGCCGGTCGCGGATCGCGACGACGTCGCCCATGACGACCTGGAGGCGCCCGTCGGAGCGCTGCACCGATTCGGCCAGCAGGTCCTGCAGGTAGCGGCCGTAGATTGCGCGGGGAACGAAATCGGCGGGGCCGTAGCCGCGACCATCGCGGGCCAGCCATTTCACGAAATGGTCCGGCTCATCGGCCAGCGCCGTCATGTCGCCGGCACGGACGTTGAGAAGGTGATGCAGGCAGTGGGTCGAATAGGCGACGCCTAGTGCCAATTGGGGGCCGCGCTCGATGAGGGCGACGCGGAGCCGGCTCCTGCGGACGAGCTGGGCGGCAAGCAGCACGCCGCTGGCGCCGCCGCCGACGATTGCGATGTCGACGGGCGAAGATGACGGGTCGGAATGCTGCATTGCCGAAGTATGGCAGATGCGGCGCTGCGGATGCCAGCCATCGAAGTGCGACGCCTCGGCGCTGCTGGGTCAAGGCGATCTGGATCAGCAGCGTCGGGCCCCGTTACCATGCCTGGGACGTCTTTCAGGAAGGACGCTCGGGAGTGATCATGCAGCACACGAATTTTGGCCGAACCGGCCTGCGCGTCTCGAAGCTCTGCCTCGGCACGATGACCTTCGGGCTGCAATGCGACGCCGTGCAGAGCAACGACATCCTCGACGCCGCCGCGGCCGGCGGCATCGACTTCCTCGACACGGCCAATGTCTATCCGCTGGGCGGCATGCGCGACACGGTGGGCCGCACCGAGCAGATCGTCGGCAACTGGCTGAAGGGCAAGCGTCATCACTACATCGTGGCGACCAAGTGCGGCGGCGTCATGGGGCGTCATCCCTGGGAGCAGGGCACGTCACGCAAGCATGTGCTGGAGGCGATCGAGGCGTCGCTGAGGCGGCTCGGCACCGACTATGTCGACCTCTATCAGCTCCATCGCCACGATCCGGCCACGCCGCTCGACGAGACGATGGATGCGCTCGACACGGTCGTGCGGCAGGGGAAGGCGCGCTATGTCGGCGTCTCCAACTGGCCGGCACACAAGGTGGCGCGCGGGATCGGCCGCGCCGAGGTCAAGAACACGGTCCGCATCGATTCGGTGCAGCCGCGCTACAACCTGCTGTTCCGAAGCTACGAGCGCGACCTGCTGCCATTGTGCGAGGAGGAGGGGATTGCCGTGATCCCCTACAATCCGCTGGCCGGCGGACTTCTCACCGGCAAGTACAATGGCGAGGCGCCACCGCCGCAAGGTTCGCGCTTCCAGCTTGGCACCGCCGGCGCCCGCTACCAGGAGCGGTACTGGCACCAGCGCGAGTTCGAGACCATCGAGGCGATCCGCGGGGTCGCGGCCGAGGCGGGCATGAGCATGGCCGTGATGGCGATGCGCTGGACTCTTTCGAATCCGGCGATCACTGCGCCGATCATCGGCGCGTCGAAGCCCGAGCAGCTTGCCGACAGTTTCGCGGCAGCCGAGCAGGGGCCGCTGCCCAAGGACCTCAAGGCCATACTCGACCAGCTGACGCACGAATGGCGCGCCGTCGATGCCGAGCGTTGATATCGGAGGGGCAGGCTATTCCGGCTCTATTCCGGCGACCTTCATCATCTCGCGGTAGAGTTCGATGTCGGCGACCATGATGCGGCGCATCTCCTCGGGCGTGCACGGCGCGATTTCCGAGCCGCCCTGGGCCTGCCGCTCGACATAGGCCGGATCGGTGATGGCCTTGAGCATGGCCTCGCGCAGCTTCGCCATGACCGGTTGCGGCACGCCGCGCGGCATCAGGATGCCGGTCCAGGTCATCAGCTCGAAGTCGGGAATGCCCTGCTCGACCAGCGTCGGGATGTCGGGCGTCAGCGGATAGCGGCCGCGGCTGCCGACGCCCAGGCAACGCACCGTCCCGGCCTTGACCTGCGGCAGGCTGGTGACCGGGTCGGCGAAGCACATCTGCACGTGGCCGGCCATCGTATCCTGCAGGGCGGCTGGCGTGCTCTTGTAGGGCACGTGCAGCATGTCGATGCCGGCCTTGGCCTTGAGCAACTCGCCGGAAATTCGCGTCGAGGCGCTGCCCGAGCCGAAGTTGATCTTCCCCGGCTGGCGCTTGCAGAGCGCCACGAACTCGCCGGCCGTCTTCGCTTCGACCTTCGGGTTCACGATCATGAATACCGGCGCGCGGCCGATAATCGTCACCGGCTCGAAATCCCTCAACGGGTCGTAGGGCAGGGACTTCATCATCGCGACGTTCGATGCCGCGGCGGTGTTGGAGCAGACGAAGATGGTCTGGCCGTCGGGCCTGGCCTTGGCGGCTACATCGGCAGCGATGGCGCCGTTGGCCCCTGGCTTGTTCTCGACGACGGCGGGGACACCGAAGGCCTTGTTCAGGCCATCGGCGACGTTGCGCGCGCTCTGGTCGGTGGCCGAGCCCGGACCGAACGGCACGATGATGCGGAACGGGCCGTTCGGAAAAGTATCCGCTTTCGCCGCGCTGCCGAAGGGCAGCGCGGCAGCGCCGACGATCAGGGAACGGCGGCGCATTCTGTCGGTCCCGCCTAGCGACGCCACCAGCCGCGCTTGGGCTTCTCCGGCGGCGCGTCGATCACGGGGACCGGCGGCGGTGCAGGAGCGGGAGCAGGCTCCGGCTCCGGGATCACGATCGGCTGCGGCGCGGAGGCAACCACCGGCGGAGCCGGGGGAGGCGGCGGCGGAGCAGCGGCTTCGACGTTCACCGGCGCCCCCGGATCGAAGGGCGCGCGTTCCACCGGCATGTGCTCGACCGGCATGGCTTCGAGCGGAGTTGGCGGCGAGGCCGGCGGCTCGTGAGCGCCGTTCGGCTCGCTCGTGTCGCGACCGTTCTCGGCGCGTTCCTCGCCCTGGGAATCGGCCTGGTCTTCGGTGGCATGACCGTCCGCGGCCTGGCCTTCGCCCTGCAGCGGCGCGCCTTCGTCGTTCTCGCGGCGGCGGCGGCGGCCACCGCGGCGGCCGCGTCGGCGGCGGCCGTTGCGATCGTCGCCGTTGCGCTCGCCTTCCGGACGATCTCCCTCGGCGCCTTCATCGTCGGCCCGGGCGGCATCGGCTTCGCCTTCGGTCGCATCGCCCTCGGCATCTTCCTCGGCGGCACCGTTGAGGCGTGGCTCGTCGCTCTCGCCGGCTTCGCCGGCAGACTGCGGCTGGTCGGACCCTTCGCCGTCCTCGCGGCGACCGCCGCGACGGCGACGACGACGGCGGCGACGGCCACGACCCTCGCCACCTTCCTCATCCGAGCCACGCTCTTCGCCGGGCTCGTCGCCCTCGCGCGCCTCGACGCTGTCGCCTTCGTCGGACGAAGCCTCGTCGCTGGAAGCCTCCTCGTAGCTGGCGCGCGCCAGTTCCGGAGCCGGGCGGTTCTCGTTGCGATGGTCGTCGCGGCGCGTGCGCACGCGCTCGATCTCGCAGTCGGCGGCGTGGAGTTCCTCGTCGGCCTCGACGATGACCGTGAAGCCGTAGCGCTGCTCGATCTCGGACAGCGAATGACGCTTCTGGTTGAGCAGGTAGAGCGCGACGTTCGGCGGAACGCTGACGGCGATCTCGCTGGCGCGGCGCCGCACGCCTTCCTCCTCGATCGCCCGCAGCGCATGGAGCGAAGCGGATTCGAGCGAGCGGATGCGGCCGGTGCCGGCGCAGTGCGGGCAGACCTCGGTCGAGTGCTCCAGCAGGCTGGGACGCAGCCGCTGGCGCGACATCTCGAGCAGGCCGAACGCGGAGATGCGTCCGATCTGGATGCGCGCGCGATCGGTGCGCATCGAGTCCTTCACCTTGTGCTCGACCTGGCGCTGGTGACGCGTCTCCTCCATGTCGATGAAGTCGATCACGATCAGGCCGGCGAGATCGCGCAGGCGGACCTGGCGGGCAATCTCCTCGGCCGCTTCGAGGTTGGTGCGCACCGCCGTCTCCTCGATGTTCCGCTCCTTGGTGGAGCGGCCCGAGTTGACGTCGATGGCGACCAGCGCCTCGGTCGGATTGATGACGATGTAGCCGCCGGAGCGGAGCTGCACCGTCGGCGAATGCATGGCGTCGAACTGGCTCTCCACCTGGTAGCGGTGGAAGAGGGGAATCGGCTCCTTGTAGAGCTCGACCTTGTTCGCCTGGTGCGGCACCAGCTGGCGCATGAATTCGGCGGCGCCCTGGAAGCCCGCCTCGCCCTCGACGAGGACCTGTGCGATGTCGGTGTCGTAGATGTCGCGCAGCGAGCGCTTGATGAGATCGCCTTCCTCGTAGATCAGAGCCGGCGCCGTCGAGCGCATGGTGATCTCGCGGATCGAATCCCAGAGGCGCGACAGGTATTCGTAGTCGCGCTTGATGTCGATGTTGGAGCGCTCCAGGCCTGCGGTGCGCAGGATCACGCCCATGCCCTGCGGCACGTCGAGGTCGCTCAGCATCTCCTTCATCCGCTTACGGTCGGCGGGGTTGGAGATCTTGCGCGAGATGCCGCCGCCACGACCGGCATTGGGCATCAGAACGCAGTAGCGGCCGGCCAGCGAGAGGTAGGTGGTGAGGGCCGCGCCCTTGTTGCCGCGCTCTTCCTTGACGACCTGCACCAGCAGGATCTGCCGGCGCTTGATGACTTCCTGGATCTTGTACTGGCGGATGGGGTTGCGGCGACGGCGCTCGCGCGTCTCGCGCTCCTCGACGACCTCGTCGCCGCCCAGCGTCTCGACCGTGACGTCGGGCTGCGGGGCCTCGGCCGGATCGGTCGAAACCTCGCCGGTTGCTTCGACGGGCTGATCGGTGGCTTCCGCGGCCGCGACGGTCTCGCCTTCGGCTGCGGGTTCGGAGGCCAGGGTGGCTTCCACAGTCTCCACCGGGGCGGGCTCCACCACCGCCGTTTCGGCGGGGGCAGGCTCGACGTGAACCGGTCCATCGAGGCGCTCGACGGGAATTTCCGCGGGCTGGGCCTGCGCTTCGGGCTCGCTGGCGGTCGTCTCGACCGCGACGGCTTCCGTAGCGGCCGTTTCGGTGGAAGCCGCCTCGAAACCTGGCGCCTCGGGGCCAGGCTGGCCCAAGACGGCGTCCGTTGGGGCGTCGATCGGGGCGTCGGGGGCGGGGACCGCTTCTGCGGCGACTGCCTCGCGGGCCTCTTCGATGTCGGTGCGATCGACCCGATTGCGTCGGCGCGGCTCGTCCTCTTCAGCCTCGGCGTGCAGGCGATGCTGTTCGGCGATCAGCCGTTCGCGGTCGGCGACGGGGATCTGATAGTAGTCCGGGTGGATTTCCGAGAAGGCCAGGAAGCCGTGCCGGTTGCCGCCGTACTCGACGAACGCCGCCTGGAGCGACGGTTCGATGCGGATGACCTTCGCGAGATATATGTTGCCCTTCAGGGGCTTGCGGCTCGCGGTTTCGAAGTCGAATTCTTCAAGTCTCGTTCCATCGACCACAACGACCCGGGTCTCTTCCGGGTGACTTGCATCGATGAGCATACGCCTTGCCATGGGCTCGCTCCGAGGCGTCCGATCCCTACCGGTGCGAGCGACCGGCGGCCATGTCGCCTCCGTCGTGCGAGGGGAGCGGTGCGTCATCGACCCGCCGAACGGCCAACTCCGGCCAAGACGGGGAAGCTTCACGCCGCCGGACCACGACTGGGTCCTGCCAACCTCGAGTTTCCTGATAGCCACCGCCTGCCTGACAGTCTCTCCGCAGACCGGCCGCGCCCCCATTTCTGCAAAGGCGCGAGCCCAGCCTGGCTCGGAAACTGCCGTCGGAGCGCGACCCTAAGGCGCGCTACGAACGACGGCGACTGCTCGCGGACGCAACATACGGCGTTGGCGAGAGGCCGACAATCAAAAGATTGTGTCGTGTGAATTTGATCTTTTAAAGCATTGAAAATATTTGGAATTACAGTCTCTTTTCTGATATTGGATTAATAATATTCAAATAATTTTCATCCCTCTTTGACCCTTGGCATTCGCCATGTCCGATTTCCGCCGCCGTCATTTGCTCGCCGTTCTGGCCGGCGTGAGTGTGCTTGGAATGGGGGCAGGGGGCGCACTGGCGGCACCGTCGAAGCGTCAGAAATCGGTCAAGAAGCCGACGCCGACCGTGCCGATGTCCCGGCCGAAACTGGTGTTTCTCGACCCCGGGCATGGCGGCCGCGATCCGGGCGCCCTGGGTGGCCGCGGGACCCAGGAGAAGAACGTCGTTCTCGCGATCGCGCGCGACCTGCAGCGCGAACTGCTGGCCGGCAACCGTTACAGGGTCCTGCTGTCGCGGAACACGGACAATTATGTCGCGTTACGTGAACGTGTCGCTCGCGCTCAGGCCGCCAAGGCGGATCTCTTCCTTTCGCTGCATGCGGATGCGCACAGCGACAACGATGTGCGCGGTGCATCGGTTTACACGTTGTCGGAAGAGGCGACGGACCGCGAGGCGGCCGCACTGGCTGCTCGGGAAAACCGTGCCGGCATGGTCGTTTCCGGCATGAGGCTGTCCGATCAGCCCGACAATGTGGCCCAGACGCTCGTGGCCATGAGCCAGCGGGGGACTGTGAACGACTCCCGCCGTCTCGCCGACACGGTCGTCGCCACCTTCGCCCGCAACGGTGTCAGGTTGTTGCCGCGCACCCACAGGCAGGCGGGCTTCGCCGTGCTGACCTCCCCCGACATTCCGGCCGCGCTGGTGGAACTGGGCTATCTCTCAAATTCGCAGGACGAGAAGCTCCTGACCGTCCGCCAGCACCAATTGGCCCTTGCCCGGGCGCTGCGGGCATCCGTGGACGCCTATTTCGGCGCCACAAGAAAGGCATAAGTGCGGGGCATTCTGCGACATTGAAGGCCCTCTGGGTGCCGCGTAGAAAGTGACCGTGCTCAACTTCATCAAGATCAGCCTGGCGTTCGCCACTGCCGCCCTCATTGTCGGTACCGGAACCGTTGCAGGCCTTTTCTGGCATTTCAGTCACGGGCTGCCCGATCACAAGCAACTGGCCGACTACCAGCCGGCGACCCTGACCCGTCTCTATGCCGCCGACGGCAAGCTGCTGGCCGAGTACGCCCGCGAGAAGCGCGTGTTCGTTCCGGTCGCCGCCATGCCCAAGCGCGTGCTCGAGGCCTTCGTCGCGGCCGAGGACCAGCGCTTCTTCACCCATCCCGGTATCGACTTCATCGGCGTGGTGCGCGCCATGGTCGCCAATGTCGCCAACCCGGGAAAACGCCCCGAGGGCGCGTCCGGCCTGACGCAGCAGGTCGCGAAGAACTTCCTGCTCACCAACCAGGCGACACTCTCGCGCAAGATCCGCGAGGCCATTCTCGCGTTCCGGATCGAGGAGACCTATTCCAAGGAACGCATCCTCGAACTGTACCTGAACGAGATCTATCTCGGCTCGGGCAACTATGGCGTGGCGCAGGCGGCGCTCAACTACTTCGACCGCTCGCTGGATGAGCTCTCGCTGTCGGAAATCGCCTACCTCGCGGCTCTGCCGAAGGCGCCGAACCGCTACAACATCGTGCGCAACGAGAAGGAAGCCTACGCCCGGCGCGACTATGTGCTTCATCGCATGATGGAGGACGGCTACATCACGGCCGCCGAAGCGCAGGCCGCTCGGGCCGAGAAGCTCCAGTATCGCCGCCGCAGCACCACCGAAGTGGCGCAGGCCGACTTCTTCGCCGAGGAGGTGCGCCGCAATCTGATGGCCGCCTATGGCGAGAAGGGGCTGTACGAAGGCGGCCTGACCGTCAGCACGACGCTCGATCCGGCCATCCAGAACGTCGCCGACAACGCGTTGCGCGACGGGTTGATCGCCTACGACCGCCGTCACGGCTGGCGGGGCGCTTACGCCAAGATCCCGGATATGAGCGTTTGGGAGGAAGAGTTCGCCCGCATTGCCCAGCGTCGTCCGCTCGCCGGCCCGCCGGCGTGGCAGCTTGCCGTCGTGAACAAGGTCGATGCGCAGTCGATCCAGATCGTCGGCCTGCCGGACGGCGAGGGCACCGTGCCCTTCGGAGAGATGACTTGGGCGCGCCCGACCCTGCAGAACCAGACTCTGGGCGCTGCGCCACGCGGCCCGCGCGACGTCGTTGCCGTGGGCGACGTCATCGTCGTCGAGAAGGTCGAGAAGCCGGCCGGCGCCAATGCCAAACCCTATCCGCCGAGGACCTACGCCCTGCGCCAGGTGCCCAATGTCGAGGGCGGCGTGGTGGTGATGGACACCCAGACCGGCCGCGTTCTCGCGATGTCGGGCGGTTGGTCCTATGGTCGCAGCCAGTTCAACCGCGCCGTCCAGGCCGCGCGGCAGCCGGGCTCCGCCTTCAAGCCGTTCGTCTATCTGGCGGCGATGGACGCGGGCTTCACGCCGGCCTCGATCGTGCTCGATGCACCCTTCGTCTACGATCCCGGCCACGGCCAGCCGCTGTGGACGCCGAAGAACTACGGCGGCGACATGCTGGGACCAACCACGGTGCGCCGCGGCCTCGAATTGTCGCGCAACCTGATGACGGTTCGCATGGCCCAGCAGATCGGAATGAAGCGCGTCGTCGACGTCGCCAAGGAATTCGGCGTCACGGACGGCATGGGCGCCTACCTGCCAATGGCGCTCGGCGCCGGCGAAACGACGCTGCTGCGCATGACGATGGCCTACGCGATGCTGGCCAATGGTGCCCTGGAGATCACGCCGTCGCTGGTCGATCGCGTGCAGGACCGCAATGGCAAGACGGTCTATCGCCACGAGCCGCGCGCCTGCCGCGGCTGCGGCGAGACGGCGGGCAACGCCAGGCCGGCCGCGCCCGAACTGATCGATTCACGCAAGCCGTTCCACGATCCCGCGGCAGTATACCAGGTCGTCAGCATGATGCAGGGCGTGACGACCCGCGGCACGGCCGGCCGTTTGGGTGCGCTCGGCCGCCCGATCGCCGGCAAGACCGGCACCACGAACGACGCGCACGACAACTGGTTCCTGGGCTCCACGCCCGACATCACCATCGGCGTCTATATCGGGTTCGACGAGCCGCGCACGCTGGGTTCGCAGGAGACCGGCGGCAGCAACGCGGTGCCGATCTACGAGGCGATCGCCAAGGAGATCTTCAAGGGCAAGCCGCCGACACCATTCCGCGTGCCGCCGGGCCTTCGCATGGTCCGCTTCAGCTACGAGGGCGGCACGATCGACGAAGTGTTCAAGCCGAACACCGAGCCGGGATCGGAGGGCTACATGGTCACACCGCTTGACGGATCGGCCCCTTATTCCGCTATAGACCCCACGCAGGGCCCGCAGCAGGCGGGCAGCCCCCGGCGTCCGGGTCTCTCGGGCACCGGCGAGACCTATTAGTCAGTTTGAAACGGATTCGTGATGCGCGCCGAAGCCCAAGCGATGGTGAACGAGATCGAGGAGTCGCTCGAACTCCTCAGGAGGCGTCTTTGACTACGATCGTGCGGTCGTCCGTCTCGACGAGCTGAACGCGCGCGCCGAAGATTCGGCGCTGTGGAACGACCCGAAGGAAGCCGAGAAGGTGATGCGCGAGCGCACCAAGCTCGAAGCGTCGATCGGTGCGATCAAGCGCCTGCGCGCGGCCGTCGACGACAATGTCGGTTTGATCGAGATGGCCGAGGCCGAGAAGGACGAGGCCACCATCGCCGAGTGCGAGAAGGCGCTGCGCGAGGCGACGGGCGAGGCCAGGGCGGCGCGTCTCGAGACGCTGCTGTCGGGCGAGGCCGACGCCAACAACGCCTATATCGAGATCAACGCCGGCGCCGGCGGCACCGAGGCCCAGGACTGGGCCGAGATGCTGGCGCGCATGTACACGCGCTGGGCCGAGCGCCGCGGCTTCAAGGTGAGCTGGCTCGAAGAGAGCGCCGGTGAAGAGGCCGGCATCAAGTCCTGCGCCTACAAGGTCGAGGGGCCCAACGCCTATGGCTGGCTGAAGACCGAGAGCGGTGTGCATCGTCTGGTGCGCATCTCGCCGTTCGACGGCAATGCGCGTCGCCAGACATCGTTCGCCTCGGTCTGGGTCTATCCCGAGGTCGACGACAACATCGAGATCGAGCTGATCGACAAGGACCTGCGCGTCGACACCTACCGCGCCTCGGGCGCGGGCGGCCAGCACGTCAACAAGACGGACTCGGCGGTGCGTATCACCCATCTGCCGACCGGCATTGCCGTCGCCGTGCAGCAGGAGCGCTCGCAGCACCAGAACCGTGCCAAGGCGATCCAGATGCTGAAGGCGCGCCTGTACGAGGTCGAACTGCAGAAGCGCGAGGCCGAGCGCCTCGAGGCCGAGGCCAGCAAGACCGACATCGGCTGGGGTCACCAGATCCGCTCCTACGTGCTGCAGCCCTACCAGATGGTGAAGGACCTGCGCACCAACGTGGAGCGCTCGGACCCGCAGAAGGTGCTCGACGGCGACCTCGATGAATTCATGGCCGCCTCGCTTGCCGCCCGCGTGGGCGAGGGCAAGGACAAGGAAGCCGCCTAGAGACCGGGAGCCGGGTATGTGGTTCGTGTTCGAAGCAGAGTATGAGATCGAGGATCGCCGCGCCAACTGGAACAAGCCGGTGCGGGACACGATGGCTTGGCACGGTCCCTTCGACACCGAGAAGGAGGCCGACGAGGTCGCGCTCGCCCGCATGTGGGCCAAGATCGACCTCTACGCCCACAAGGCGCGCACCGTCGACATGACGGCGAAGCCCGAAGCGTCCTGATCCAGCTGGTCCGTCGATTGCATCTCCGCCAGGGTCAATGGCGGAGAGGCATAACTTGGCAGTACGGCAATTCCATCTCGGCTGGTTTCTCGGCAACAGCTACGGCGTTCACGGGTGGAACCAGCCCTGGTCGGGCGTCGATGCGCGGGAATGGGCGCAGCCCGATCTTCACATCGAACTGGCCAGGGCGCTGGAGCGCGCCTGCTTCGACTGTCTGCTGCTCGAGGACTCGCTGTTCGTGCCCGACAACTACGGCGGCTCGATGGATTTCTATCTCGAGCGGGCCCTGCGCGCGCCGAAGAACGATCCGCTCCCGCTGGTGCCGCTGATCGCGCAGGCCACGAAGCATCTCGGTATCGTGCCGACCATCTCGACCAGCTTCTATCCGCCCTATCTGCTCGCGCGCCTGATCGCGACACTCGACCTGATGTCGAAGGGCCGTGTCGGCTGCAACTTCGTGACTTCGACGGCGGAGCGGGCTGCGCAGAACTTCGGCCTCGATGCCCATCTCGAGCACGATCTGCGCTACGAGATGGCCGACGAATTCGTGGACCTCGTGGCGAAGCTCTGGTCGTCCTGGGACGCCGACGCAATCGTTGCCGACGGGGAGACCGGCATGTTCGTCGATCCCGCGAAAGTGCGCGCCATCGACTTCAAGGGACGGTTCTTCTCGTCCCGTGGCCCGCTCAATACCGCGCGGCCGGCTCAGGGACGGCCGGTGCTGGTGCAGGCGGGCGGCTCGCCGCAAGGCAAGGCCTTCGCTGCCCGGCATATGGATGTCGTGGTCGCGGCGCTGGGCACGGTCGCGGAGATGAAGACGTTTCGCGACGACATGCGCAAGCGTGTCGCGGCAGAGGGAAGAGACCCCGACAGCTGCAAGGTGCTGTTCGTGGTCTCGCCGACGCTGGGCGAGACCAACGAGGAGGCGGAGGATCGCGCGGCACGTCGACAGGCCCAACGCGTGGCCGCGCCGGAAGTATCGCTGGCGATGATGGGCAGCCTGACGGACATCGACTTCTCGACCTTCGATCTCGATGCGCCGCTGGCCGAGCTCACGACCAATGGCCAGCAGGGAACGTTGAAGCGCTTCCTGGCGCAGGGACGCACCCTGCGCGAAGTAGCGGCGAACTACCGTTTCGGATTCGAAGATGCCGTCGTCGGATCGGTCGAGCGTGTTGCTGACGTGATGGAGGAGGCGATGGAGCAGGTGGGCGGCGACGGCTTCATGTTCAACGGGCCGCTCAGCCGTCGCTACGTCGCCGACGTTACCGATGGACTCGTGCCGGCGCTGCAGAAGCGCGGCCTCGTTCGCACTGCGTACGCGGACGCGCATTTTCGCGACAATCTGTTTGCATTCTGATCCTGTAAGGCCACTCTCGATCGAGGAACAGCCGGAGCCGCCTCATCGCCAGTCCTCTCCATGTCGCGCTCGGCGCCATGACGGTTCAGCAGACCTTCGCCACGCTGGGACGCTCGACCGTTCCGCTGATCGCGGCTGCCATCGTGGTCGATCTCGGCATCGAGGCCGCGCTGGTCGGCGTCTATCTCGCGATCGGCTCGGTCGCGGCCTTTCTCACGACGATCGGCTGCGGCGGCTTCATCCTTCGCTACGGCGCGGTGCGCATGACGCAGGTCGGCATGCTGGCGCTGGGCCTCGGCCTGGCCATCACCACTGCCGGCTGGCTGCCGCTCTTCGCGGCAGGGGCCTTCATCGGCGGGCTGGGGCAGGCGGTTTCGACACCCTCCAGTTCGCACCTGCTCGGTCGACTCGCGCCCCGGAATCTGGCGCCGCTGGTCTTCTCGATCAAACAGTGCGGCGTGCCGGTCGGCCTGATGCTGGCGGGTGTCGTGGCGCCGGCACTGGTCGTCGAAGCAGGCTGGCGCGTGGCGCTGCTGGTCATCGCGCTTTCCTGCGTGCTCATCGTGCTGGCCCTGCAGCCGCTGCGCGCGGGCTTCGACGTCGACCGCAACCCGAACCAGCCGCTGTCGCCGGCGGATATCCGCGCCAATGTAGTGGGCGTGCTGAAGGATCCGGCGCTGCGCATCTTGTGCGTCGCGATGTTCAGCTTCGTCGGCCTTCAGTCGCTCTTCACCGGCTTCTTCGTGCTCTATCTGGTGCGTGGCCTGGGTTACGACCTCGAGCGGGCGGGGCAGGTCTTTGCCATCGCCATCGTCGTGGCGGTGCCGGCGCGAATCGGCTGGGGCTGGCTCGCCTCGCGCTTCGTGGCGCCCGCGACGCTGCTGGCTCTCCTGGGGATCGGCATGGCCGCCGCCGCGGTCCTTACGGCCTCGATCGCTCCCGAATGGCCGACCTGGGCCGCGGCCCTTATTGCCACGGCGTTGAGCGTCACTGGCGTGAGCTGGCACGGCGTGCTGCTGGCCGAGGTGGCGCGCCTGTCGCCGGTCGGCCGCATCGGCGCGACCACGGGCGCCGTGCTGGCGTTCGGCGACGCCGGCGCACTCGTCCTGCCGCTGCTGTTCAGCGCGGCCCTGTCGCTGACAGGCGGCTACGCCACCGGCTTCCTGATCGGCGCGGCCCTGGCGCTCGGGGTCGGCCTGTTCGGCCTGTGGCAGCGCGTCAGTCGCCAGCGTTAGGCACGACCACTGAGAACTTGCTGGCGAACCAGTTGGCATACCAGCGCATCGCCCACGGGATCGGGATGATGAAGATGCACATCAGGGCCAGCAGGCATACGTGGCCGAGGATCGACAGCCCCGTCGCGGTGAACGTGAAGCCGACGGTGCCTCGGATGTTGCGGCACAGCCACTGCATCATCGCCCTCAGGACCCAGGCCCATCCGATGACGGTGAGGAGGGAGACGACGAGCAGGATGTTCCATCCCAGCCAGGCCAGTGTCTCGCCGTCGAACGAGAGCTTGAGCTGCCCGTCTTCGGTGCGAAGGCTCGCGCAGAACCATCGCAGGACGGGCACGGTGAGCAGGATGGTCGCCAGCGTCACCGCGCCGCTCACGCCGGCGTGGTGGACGTTGTGCAGCCATCCCAGCACGGCGAGCCCGATTAGGATGTACCAGATGTCGCTCGGCTGGCCCGCAAATCGGAGGCGGCGTCCATCGGGCAGGGAGATGTGCTCGGAGAGGAACCGGTAGAACCCCGTGACGGTCCAGGGCGCCGGGATAATCAGCACTTGGCCGACCACATAGAGGAGCGCGCGCCCGAACAGGCCCCATACGGGATAAGACGGGCGGAGCGGACCCGTCCGTGAAACGGCTGGCAGATGGCCTTCGGACTGCAAACTCATGCCGCTCTCCCGCATTGGCCTTGGAGCCTAGCATCCCGGGGGCAGTTTCGGGCGTTACCCGATCATGCCCTCGACCGTGATCCGCTCCTATCGATACGACCGCCGGCGACGGGCGCTCGACATCGTGTTCCAGTCGCGCCGCCGCTACACCTATCTCGGCGTGCCGGAAGAGACCTACGACGCGATGAAGGCGGCCGTTTCCAAAGGCGAGTTCTTCAACCGGCACATCCGTGACCACTTTGCCTTCGAGCGCACCGGCGAAGAAGCGGCGGCTGGTCTTTCCTGACGCTTGGTGTAGCCTTCCCGGCAAAACGAGCGCCTGGGAGGGCGAGCGACCATGGACAACCGCAGGAAGAATCCGGCGAAGGTCGGACGGCGTCTCTTCATCGGCGGCACGGCTGCCGGGCTCGTTGCGGCGCCGGCGATCGCGTCGGCGCAGGCCGAATGGCCCAACAAGCAGATCCGCGTCGTCATTCCCTATCCGCCGGGCGGGCCGTCCGACGTCACGACACGCATCGTGCTGGAGCGCGCAGGATCTCTGCTGGGACAGAGTATTCTGTTCGACAACAAGGCCGGCGCCAGCGGGGCGATCGGCGCTGAGCACGTCATCAAGAGCGCGCCGGCCGACGGCTACACCTTCCTGACCACGACCACGGCGATGGTCTGCATCACGGAGCACCTTCAGCCGCTGCCCTACGATACGTCGAAGGACCTCGTGCCGGTGGCGCGCACGGCCACCTCGTGGATGGGCATGGGCATCAACCCGCAGGTGCCGGCAAACAACCTTCAGGAGTTCATCGCCTACGCCAAGGCCAACCCGGGCAAGATCAACTTCGGGTCGGCCGGCCTCGCCACCATCACGCAGCTCTACGGCGAGATCTTCAACATCGAGGCTGGCGTGAAGATGGTGCATGTGCCCTATAAGGGCAGCGCGCCGGCGACCAACGATCTGCTGGCCGGCCAGATCCAGGTGCAGTTCGATCCGACCACGCTTCCGCACATCGCCGCCGGGCGACTGAAGTGCTTCGCCGTGCTGGGCGAAAAGCGCTGGCCGGGAAAGCCGGACGTGCCGACCCTGAAGGAGCAGGGCCTGGGCAAGATGGGCGGCGATGCCTGGTACGGCATCTTGGCCGCCAGGGGCACGCCGCAGGCCGCCATCGACCGGATGGCCGCCGCGATCGGCGAGGCGGTCAAGGACCCGGCGCTGAACGAAAGGCTCGTGGCCAGCGGCAACTATTCGAGCTTCCAGGACACGAAGACCTTCCAGGCGACGATCGAGCGCGAACGCGTGTCGTTCGGCGAGATCATCCGGAAGGCCGACATCAAGGTCTGAGACTATACTGGGGCCGGTTGAGGAGAGTTTAAGATGACCAAGCCGGAAACCAGGACGTACGACCGCAGCGCCGAGGACCTCGGCAACATCGTGGCGCTGGAGCACGTCAATCTCGGGATCGCCGACCAGGGGCTGGCGACGGTCTTCTACATGAGCGGGCTCGGCCTCACGCGCGATCCCTACATGATGACCAGCATCGACAATATGTGGGTCAATGTCGGGCGCAGCCAGTTCCATCTGCCGACGATGGCCAAGGCCCAGCGCCTGCGCGGACGGGTCGGGCTCGTGATCCCCGATCGCGAGGCGCTGCTGCAGCGGCTCGGGCGCGTGAAAGGCATGCTGGGCGACACGCGCTTTGCCTTCGTCGAGCATGAGGACCATGTCGAGGCGACCTGCCCCTGGGGAAACCGGATCCTCTGCCACGATCCGTCGTCGCGCTTCGACGGCATGGGGCTGGGCATGGCCTATGTCGAGTTCGATGTGCCACGGGGAACGGCCAACGGCATTGCCGGCTTTTATCGCGACGTCTTCGCGACCGGCGCACGCGTCGAGGGAACGGCGGCGCATGTTTCGGTCGGTATCGGACAGGAGTTGGTCTTCTGCGAGACCGATGCCGCCGCCGAGGCCTATGACGGGCATCATATCCAGGTCTATGTCGCGAACTTCTCCGGACCGCACGGGCGGCTGGTCGAGCGCGGTCTTCTGACCGAGGAAAGCAACCAGCACCAGTACCGCTTCCAGCAGATCGCCGATCCGGACACCGGCAAGGCGCTGTTCGAGATCGAGCACGAGATCCGCAGCCTGCGTCATCCGCTCCATGCGCGGCCGCTGGTCAACCGCAACCCGTTGCAGACCAATCGTGCCTATGTTCCCGGCCGCGACGGCTGGGTGCCCGAACCGAATTTGCCGGAAATGGACGATCCGCGGGTCGAGATGCGCCGCAAGCGCTTCGAGGAAGCGACGCGCCGGGCAGCGGAGTGATGCTGGGCCTGGTTTTGCGGATAGTGGGCTTCGGCCTGCTCGGCTTCGTAGCGACTCCCATCGTGGTCGGGATCACGGTTCTCGTTCTCGCCTATAGTCTCGATTCTCGCTGCGGCACGCCGGGCGATTCGGGGGGCTGTGAGATGGGGGTAGCGTCCATCGCCATCGCTTCGGCCCTGCCGGGCCTAGCAATGGGCATTGGCTTCGCGCTGTATCGGCATTTCCGGAAGAAGCGCGTGAAGCCGTGACGGTCGCCGACCCTTCGGCACTCGACAAGCTCAAGGCGCGCATCCAGGCGCTGCGAGCCAAGACCATCGACAACGGCTGCACCGAGGGCGAGGCCCTGGCGGCGGCGGCAAAGGTCGCGGAACTGCTCGATCGCTACGAGCTGTCGCTCACTGATGTCGAGATCCGCGAGACTCAATGCGAGGAGCGGGTCTACGAGACCCATCTCAGGAAGCGCATCCCGATCGACGAATGCATCGGCGCCATCGCGGCGTTCTGCGATTGCCGCGTGTGGCGCGAGAAGAACGCCGCCGGCGAGGCGCGCTACGTCTTCTTCGGCCTGCCGGCCGACGTCGAGGTGGCGCACTACCTGACCGAGCTGATCGACGGCGCGGTCCGCACCGAACTCGGACGTTACAAGGTCTCGGCCGAGTACAAGCGCTTCATGCATCAGGAGCGGCACATGGCCAACGCGTCGTTCGCGCTGGGCATGTGCGCATCCATCGCCGACCGGCTGGTGACGATGAAGGCGGAACGCGACGGGGTAATCCAGAGCAGCGGCCGCGGTCTGGTGGTGCTCAAGGCAGCCGTCGTCGATACCGAGCTGGAAAAGCTCGGCCTGAAACTGCGCACCGTCGAGGCTGGGCCGGGGCGCTTCGTGTCGCCCGATGCCTACGATGCCGGCGGCGTCGCGGGTGGTGCCGTGCCGCTCAATCCGGCGATCCGCCGGAAATAGGGGCCACCTAGGAGGCGAAGAACCGGCGGGCAGTAGCGCTGACCAACGAGGCCTGCACGACCACCGAGAACATCACGACGATGTAGGTTGCGAGGACGATGACGTGCTTTTCGGGGCCTTCGGGCAACGCGAGGGCGAGCGCGATGGAGATTCCGCCGCGCACACCGCCAACGACCAGGATCGCATAGGATCCGGACGGCAGGCTCTTTCGGTGCCCCAGCGCCAGCATCGGCAGGCCCACGGAGATTGCCCGTGCGGCGAGAGTCAACGGCACCGCCACCACGCCGATGAGGAGGAGGCGCCAATCCTCCAGGATGACGATGACCTCGATGCCGATGAGGAGGAAGAGCACGGCGTTCAGGGTCTCATCGATCAGCGACCAGAATTTGTTGACGTGATCGCGCGTATTGGCACTCATCGCGAGGCGCCGGCCGTGATTGCCGATGATGAGCCCGGCGACCGCCATGGCTATCGGGCCGTTGACGCCGAGACTGTGGGCCAGCGCATAGCCGCCCATCACCAGGGCGAGTGTGATGAGGACCTCGAGATTGTGGTCGTCGATCGACCGCAAGGCCACGAACGCCGACCAGCCGGCGATGAAGCCGAGTGCCGCGCCGCCCAGGGCCTCCACGGCAAACAGACGGCTGGCTCCCGCCACGCTCGCTTCCTCCACCCCTGTCGCCATCCCGAGAAGCAGGGTGAACACCACGATGCCGACACCGTCGTTGAACAGGCTCTCACCGGCCACCGTCGCTTCGAGCACGGCCGGGACCTTTGCCGATTTCAAGATTCCCAGGACGGCAACGGGATCGGTCGGGCTGATCAGCGCACCGAAGACCAGGCACCAGATCAGCGGCAGGCTCACGCCGGCCAGCCCGAGCGCCAACCAGGCTGCGCCACCGATCAGGGCCGTCGATGCGAGCACGCCGCAAACGGTGATGAGACCGATCGCCCAGGCGGACTGGCGCATCGCCTGTAGGTCGATGTGCAGGGCGCCGGCGAACAGCAGGAACGACAGGAGTCCGTCCATGACCGTCGCGTGGAAATCGATGGACCTGATGCTCTCGACGAGGTCGCGTGCCAGCGAGAGGTCGGGCCATAGTGCGTTCACGGCGACGATGGCCAGGGAGGAGAGTGCGCCCATGATGGTCAGGCCGGTCGTCTGGCGCAGTCCGATGAAGCGGTGATTGACGTATCCGAACACGGCCGCGCAGACGACGACTGCCGCCGCGAGGTCGAAGGCCCCAAGGCCGCTCACTTATCGTCGTCCAGGCGTTGTCGCAGAGACCGGCGAAGTTCCAGGAGTCGCGTGAGGTCCTTGCCCTCAGCCGCCGCTATCACCGAGTCGAGTGCGGAGGCAAGCGCCTTCAGCACATCGGAATCGGTACCGGCATAGTGACCCACGGCGCCGACCGCGCCGACCGTAACCGCTTCGAAAGAGACCGGCTCCGCCACGATGCGCAGCCGACCCTCATCGTCATGCCGGCAACTCGAAGGCGTCCTGCGCTCGGCCAGCCTGACAAAGGCCTCGCGCAGCCGGTCGATGCAGTAAAGCGCAGTCGTGGGGTCGTTGATGCCGGGAGAGAGGGCGCGCTGTGCGATTTCCACGATCCGTCGGATCGAGAATTCGAGGTCCTGGTAGGGGGTGCGTTCGATTCCGACAATGAGGGTCGAACGAAGGGCAGCGAGATTCTCCTCGTCGGCAGGCGTCGTCGCCAGAACTCTTAGTAGCGGATCACGTTCGGTAACGAAGGTGCCGGGCCGTGCAACGACGTCGACGATCAGGTCTTTTTCGACTGCGATCCGCAGCAGCGCGTCATTGTTGACGGATTGAACGTAGCCGCTGGCCTTTGCCGGTATGACGTGAGCCCGGTTGAAATCCGGCAGCGCGCCGTCCGTCTCCGGCTTCTCGTCCCCAAGCTGATCTGGAAACAGGCGGTCGATCGTGGCAGCGGTTTCATCCGCCAAGGATGCCAGCAGGGTTTCGATGCGGATCGAGGTGGCGGTGTGGTGAATGAAGTAGATGAGTACGGCCAGTCCCGCGACGGCCAGGACGACGCCGATGGCCACGGCCAGGTGCGGTACGAAACTGGCCCCCTCGACCCCTTTGACGGTGCGCAGGACGAGCAGGCAATAGACGAAGGTGCTGATGAAAGTGCCGAGCACCACCTGATTGCCCCGGTCGCGCATGAAGTTGCGCAGCAGGCGCGGCCCGAACTGCGAGGAGGCAAGCTGCAGAGTAAGCATGGTGATGGAGAAGGTGAGGCCAGCGACCGTGATCATCGAGGTCGCCACCGCCGACAGGATCGCGCGTGCTCCCTCGGGGCCGAAGAGATAGAGGAACTCGAAGTTTCCGTAGGAATCCTCGGCTATCGCGGCGTCGAGGTGGACCACCCCGAATGAAAGCAGTACCGCTCCGGCAGCCATGAGGCTGGGCAGAAACCAGAAGCTGCCTCGTAGCAACTCCCAGATGGAAAACAGTCTTGCGACGGACAGAGCGGAGCGCATTTTATGCAACGCGCGCGACGGACAATGGCTCCCCCTTCGAGGGGCCTGAGATAGCGAGGCCCTGGGATTTCAGCCGAGATAGGCCTTCACCAGCCGTTCGTCGGTGAGGAAGGACTGCCACTCGCCGGGGCCGATCTCGTGGACGATGCTGCCCACCGACATAACGTAGGCGCGGTCGGTTATCTCGGAGGCGATGCCGACATTCTGCTCGATCAGCAGCAGGCCCATGCCGCGCTCGCGCAGCGCCTTGATGACCAGCAGGATGTCCTTCACGACCTTGGGCGCGAGGCCGGTCGAGGGTTCGTCCATGATCAGCAGGTCGGGCTGCAGCAGCAGGGCGCGGGCGATCGCCACCATCTGCTGCTGGCCGCCGCTCAACAGCTCGACCGGCGAGGCGAGACGCTCCTTCACCACGGGAAAGAGGGCCGTCACCTCGTCCCACGAGAAGCGCATGTCGGCGCCGCGCACCTTGCGGCCCACGGTCTCGGCCAGGATCAGGTTCTCGCGCACCGACAATTCGCCGAACAGGCGGCGGTTCTCGAGCACGACGGCCAGCCCGTGCTGGGCAAGGTCGTGCGCCGGCGTGGCAGTGATGTCGGTGCCGTTCTTGACGATTCGGCCGCCGCGGGCGCGCAGCAGGCCGCAGACGGTGCGGACGAGGGTCGTCTTGCCCGCGCCGTTGGCGCCGACCAGGGCCACGGCCTCGCCGTCGCCGACCTTGAGCGAGACGTCGCGCAGGACGGTGAGGGCGCCATAGCCGGCGGAGACGGAGGTCACTTCCAGCACGGCTCAGACCCCGAGATAGACTTCGCGGACCCGCGGGTCGCGCTGGATGGCGGCCATGTCGCCGCTGGCGATGATCTCGCCGAAATAGAGCGTGTGCACGGTGCGGGCCACGGTCATCAGGCCCATGTCGTGCGACACCAGAAGGACGGTGATGCCTTCCTCGTTTAGCCGCACGATCCAGTCGCGCAGGTCGTCGATCTCCTGGACGTTGAGGCCGGAAGAAGGTTCGTCGAGCAGCAGCAGGCGCGGCTCGCCGACCACGGCGCGGGCGATCTCGAGGATGCGGCGCTGGC
>OFDN01000336.1_pt1 | contig 40420 bp, 37 predicted proteins | sample 1520971 | NCBI WGS metagenome assembly OFDN01 (sample SAMEA94257418, study PRJEB24077) | hot springs metagenome | biome: Aquatic biome; feature: Geographical feature; material: Water | place: India | collected 2012-06-12 | depth 5 m | reverse complement strand
CAGGGCTTTTGACCAAACGTCCCGAAGGGTTTAAAACCCTTCGGGACAAACCCTCCAAAAGCGGCGGGCTTTATGCCCGTCGGGATATGTAAGACGGATGTAAATTGACGTTGCTCGCTGCGGCAGGTTTTAACCTGCCGCTTTCGTAATTACCTACCGCAAAGGACTTAAGTCCTTTGCGGTAGGTAATTGTAACAGGATGGGTTTTCAAACCCGTCTCATTTAAATCGCACAACCACCGGATTTTAATCCCCCATGCGTATTTTAGCACCTGTTTATGATGTTTGAGATTTCACTGTTAAACGAAATGATGGCCGACGGCTTTGTGGTGCGCCAAAACCACCCGCAGGCCGATTTGTTTATTTACAATTATTCGCAAAAGGCGCAGTATGACAGGGTATGGAACGAGGTAACCCTAAATTGCAGGGGCTTGATTATGGACAGCAATATGAATGTGATAGCCCGTCCGTTCCCGAAGTTTTTTAATTTAGGAGAGCAAGAAAACCAACACATTCCCAATGAACCGTTTGAGGTTTATGAAAAAATGGACGGCTCGTTGGGTATTTTGTATTGGCACAATAACCAACCGTTTATTGCCACACGCGGGTCGTTTACCAGCGACCAATCGGTGAAGGCCAATGCCATTTTGCAAGCCAAATACGGCCATGTGTTAACCAATCTTTCTCCCGCAAAAACCTATTTGTTTGAGATTATTTACCCCGAAAACCGCATCGTGGTGGATTATGGCTCCACCGAAGATTTGGTGTTGCTATCCGTGGTTGATAATGCAACGGGTAAAGAAGATACGTTAGAAGACATTGGTTTCCCTGTGGTGAAAAGATACGACGGGGTAAACGATATCAGCCAATTACAATCGCTAGAAGAAAACAACCGCGAAGGCTTTGTAATACGCTTTGCAAGCGGCTTGCGCTACAAGGTGAAGTTTAAGGAGTATGTGCGCATACACCGCATTATTACTCAAGTATCTAACATTAGTATTTGGGAATACCTGCGGGCGGGTAATGATTTGGATGAATTGCTGGACCGCGTTCCCGACGAGTTTTTCAATTGGGTGAGAAAAACCAATACAGATTTGCTGAATGCCTATGCTGAGATTGAAAACAGGGCAAAGGCAGAGTTTAAAGATTTGGGCGACCGTAAAGAAACGGCTTTGTATTTTCAGCAATGTACCTACCCTGCTATACTGTTTAGTATGTTGGATAAACGGGATTACAGCGATGCGATATGGAAAATGTTACGCCCAACGTTTTCAAAACCCTTTAGTAATATTGAAGAATAGATGAAGAAAGTGATATTGATGCGGGGACTGCCTGCCAGTGGTAAATCAACGTATGCTAAACAATTGGTGGATGAAAGCCCTAATGTGTATAAACGTATTAACCGCGATGATTTGCGGATGATGTTTGATAACGGTTACACCAGCAGAGGTAACGAAAAGTTTGTGAAGAAGGTGCGTGATATATTGATTTTAAAAGCCCTTGAAGAAGGTAAAAGCGTAGTGGTGGATGATACCAACCTGTCTGAGCGAAATTTTAGCCGCATCAGCCAATTGGTAGAGGAGTTTAACAAACAGCACAATGATACGGTAACGGTTGAGGTAAAAGAGTTTGATACGCCTTTGCACGAATGCATTGCCCGCGATGCCCAACGCGAAAAACCTGTTGGCGAGCGCGTGATACGTGATATGCACCGTCAATTTTATGACGATGGTGTGCGCTATGCCAAGCAAGATGAAACATTACCCAAAGCTATTATTTGCGACCTTGACGGTACGCTTGCGTTGCTAAACGGTCGCGACCCTTTTAATGCAGAAGGTTGCGAAAAAGATTTGCTGAATGTGCCGGTAGCCAACACGCTAAAAATATACCGGCAATTAGGGTATAAAGTGTTGTTGTTTTCAGGCCGGAAGCAAATGCATCAGCCCAATACACAACGATGGTTGGCGCAGCACAACATACCGTATGATTTATTGGTGTTGAGAAAAGATGAAGACAACCGCAAGGATGCTATTATAAAACGTGAGATTTTTGATGCACACGTACAGGGTAAGTACTTTATTGAGTTTGTGCTTGACGACCGCAACCAAGTGGTGAATATGTGGCGCGATGAACTGAAACTACCTTGCTTTCAGGTGTATTACGGTGATTTTTAACCCACCCGCTGTTTACACAAGGCGCACATTTACTTAAAACGTAGGGCAGTTGCAACCGCCGCCTTTGCTTGATTTGCAAGAGGTAACTGAGGCAACACAAAAGGCCAAAAGAAGCAGTATCAGTACTTTTTTAAGGGTTTTCATCGGGTGTATAACGTTTTGGGCAGCACTTACATTGTGCCTCAACAAAAATAATAATCCTGCGCAGGCAATGTGCTAAATTAACGGTTACTTTGCGCAAAATTATACAATGGAATATATTAAGTTTCTGATTGACTTCATCCTTCACCTTGACGAGAAACTGTTGTTGATTATACAGGAGTACGGTAACTGGACGTATGGTATCTTATTCGCCATCATATTTGTTGAAACCGGGCTGATTGTAATGCCTTTCCTTCCCGGCGACTCATTATTGTTTGCTGCCGGAGCTTTTGCAGCCGCAGGCACATTAAACCTGTATTATATCCTTGGATTATTATTTATTGCAGCCTTTTTGGGCGATACGGTAAACTATTGGGTAGGCCGCTATATTGGCGTGGGAGCTACCAAAATCAAACTGTTTGGCCGCAATTTAGTGAAACAGGAACATTTGGATAAAACCCATGCTTTTTATGAAAAATACGGCCCTAAAACCATCATTATTGCGCGTTTTGTACCCATAGTACGCACTTTTGCTCCTTTTGTGGCAGGTGTGGGCAGTATGACCTATCCTAAATTTATTACGTATAACATAGCCGGTGCCGCCCTATGGGTAGTTGGTGTAACCCTATTGGGTTATATTTTTGGCCAAACTCCTTGGGTTAAAAATAATTTTGAAACGGTTATTTTTGGTATTATCTTTATTTCGGTGGTGCCTATTATTATTGAGTTTGTGCGTCATCGGTTTTCTAAAAAATAAACTATGCAATTGGGGTTGATAGGCTATCCGCTTGGCCACTCGCGGTCGCCTGAAATTTTTGAAGGCCTTTTTCAAGAGGCCGGCATAAAAGGAAGTTATAAGCTGTTTCCGCTTGAAAATATTACCGTACTGCGCGATTGGCTTAAAACCCAGCGAACGTTGACGGGGTTCAACGTAACTATCCCCCACAAAAAAACAATCATTCCCTTTTTAGACAGTATTTCGCCCGAGGCGGAAGCCATCGGATCAGTCAATACTGTTAAAATAACCCGAACTGATACATCTATAGAGCTTCACGGACACAATACCGATAGTTTTGGGTTTAAAATTACACTTGAGAATTTTTTAAAGGGTCACACTCCAAAAAAGGCATTAATACTGGGCACGGGCGGCACCTCTAATACAGTGGCGTATGTTCTGAGTCAGCTGGGTATAGAGAGTGTAAAAGTATCCCGCCAAGTGAATACAGAGGCGCAGTTAACGTATGAGGATATCTCTAACCATACGCTGAAAAGCTACGAACTGATTATAAACACTACCCCTTTGGGTATGTATCCCGCCGTAAAAACATTTCCGCATATACCCTACGAAGCCTTAACCGCTCAACATTATTTGTATGATTTGGTGTATAACCCGGTTGATACCCTGTTTTTACAAAAGGGCCGTGAATTTGGTGCCAACACCTGTACTGGACTTGCAATGCTTGAACTACAGGCTCATAAAGCCTGGGAGATTTGGAGAGGGATGGAGTAAGCTTCTTTTTTTGTTTTAAATCGAAATAAAAAGAAATTTTATTCTACTAAAAGAAATACATTTCTTATTATGGCTTATTAAATACTATCAAAATGAAGAATATTATACTGATATTTCTATTCCTTTTGGGGATAAGCAACTTTTCATGCAACAAAGAGAATAACCTAGATCAAACTAAGCAAAAAAAACTTGAAGCCCAACAAAAAATAGAGCGTAAAACAGCTATTGGCGGCCCGCCAGCTGGGGGAGGAGACGGAGACGATGTTGGCGGCTGTGCTTGTTCTGAAGCACAGTGGAGACAATGCCTCGAATGTGGAAATACCTGTGGCGGTTGCTGTGTAAGAGTTCGCAGTAAATATCCACCTCCGTATACATACAGGTATGAATGCAGATACATGGGGCCTGGCTCAGAACACGATTATCCCCATATTGGTGTTGATTTAACACCCAGTGAGGTTGGCTATAACAACTACACTGTTACAAGAGTTGTAAATGGTAGCGCACCAATAGCACTTGAAACGCACATTCTAAATCCCGCCCCCACAATGACATTATTAAAATATACTGATGACAATCCGCCAATAAATTGGTCAACAGATACTTTAATTTATACATTCTCGTTTTACACGGTATCTAATACTCTTATTTCAACTGAAGTTTGGGAATACTATCCTTAATTTGTGTATGCAGCTAAAATATCCACTGATTTTATGTTTGCTATTACATTTCTGCTTCGTTGCTAACGGACAACGCACAGTCAGCTATGATACCCTTTTTTTAAGAGATAGCAAGCCGTCAGATTCTGTTGCAATGGGCGAATGTGCTGGTTTTGCAATTTGTGGTAATAGATTGTGGGTAGCTAATGACGGAGAAGGGGTGTTCTATTCAACTGATAGCGGAGCCTCGTTTGTAGAAGCAAATAAAGGGCTTGGTGAATTATTAGTAACAGCAATATGCGCCCACAAAAACAATGTGTATTGTGCTACAAAATTTAAAGGATTGTACCTTTATGATACCACGAAAATGAGGTGGCATAAACTGAAAAATGGGCTAACAGATAGTACTTTCTGGAGTTTAGAAAGTAATGGAACTTATCTTTTTGCTTCTTCTGAAAGTAAAGGACTTTTCAGGTCGAAAGACGGTTTGTCTTGGGATGATATACGCATAAAATTGGATAATGAAATACACCTTGATAGTATAGTATATACAGGAAAAAATATCCTCCATAGCAATCAAACCGCATTATATGTTGCTACCCCGCATAAAGTATTTTTTTCATTAGATAATGGAAATAGTTGGAAAAAAATCAAAACCCCTTCTTTTCCTTCTTTGGGTAACATTCAATTCATTTCAGGTGAGCAAAATACTTTATTGCTCAGTTTTTTCCCCGGCGGTGTTTTTATCACTAATGATAACGGAAGGAAGTGGGAGCCTGTAATTGCCGAAAGCTGGCTGTATCCTTGGTCTGCTGAATACTTAAACAACAAAATATGGATATGTGGTATTTTCAGACATAATGGAGGATTGTATGTGATTGAAGAGAATAATGCGTATGAAAAATTAGCCCCTTTTAAATGGATTAACCATATTACCTACTATGCAGGCAACTACTACATTGGAGGAAAATATCATTACATTTATAGATTAAACTATCCTCAAGACTGATGATACTTTAATCCCTTATTAGTATAACAAATTCTGTCATTGAAATTTCCGACAACGTATTGTTTAAGACCATATGTGCCGCTATCAAAAAAACGACGAGTTTTTTACCTGCTGTTCATATAATGTCTCTTCATCAATCTTCAATCGTACGCTGCTTTTGCACAAACTCATCGTTGTAGATGCGAAGCAGCAAAATAAACATAGATACCAACAGCGGCCCGAATATAAGCCCTATAAAACCGAATAAACTTACCCCTATTATTACCCCAAACATGGTAATTAACGGGTGTACGTCGGCCATGCGTTTTTGCAGTACCAAACGGAAAACATTGTCGATATTAATAATCACTACTGCTCCAAAAATCCAAAGTGTAATGCCCTGCCACTCTTGGCCGTTAAAATACAGGTATAAGCTAAGGGGAAACCACACGATAGTGCTGCCTATAACGGGCAGCATGGATGCAAAAGCAGTAACGGCTCCCCACAGCAAAGGGTCGGGAACGCCTAAAAACAAATAAGCAAAAAACGCAAATACAGCCTGTATAATAGCCAGCAACGGAATACCAATAGCGTTTGAAAGCACCATGCTGTATATCTCATTCCCTATTTTAATTACGTTTTCATCCTTCAACGGTACATATTCATACAACCAACGCTCCATATTGCGCCCCCCCGTAAGCATAAAATACAGGATAAAATACATAAGCGCCACAATCAACAGTGTATCAAAGGTTGCTATTAAAATATTGGGTACTACATTGCCCAGCATAGCAGGCAGTTGCTCCACGTTTTTATCGCTCAATAAATCTGTACCCAGTCTTGTATTCAATTGGGTTACCACCGCTTTTACCTTAGCCAGCCACACATCGGGCTCGCTAAGCAGCACCATCAACTTATCGTACAGCAGCTTTAGCAATACGCCGGTGGGCAATAGGATAATAACAAACGAAAGTGCCATTATCAGCAATGCCGACAGAGTTTTATTCCATCGCCTCCTCAGCGAAAGATGAAACATTAAACCCCTAAACAATACGTAAAAAGTAACTGCACCCAACAAGGCAGTTAAAAAGGGATAAACCTCCCAAAAAATAAGCAACCCCAATGCAGTTATAATTATCAGAAAGAAGGTTTGCCGCATCCGGCCGCTGTCAAAATTTGCCATAATAGTATTTTTGGGGTGTTTCGTCAGTAAAAATAAATATAAAGCCACAAACACTCACCGTCCATTTAAAAATAGTGGTATTTTTGAGTAGTAAGGCATGCAGGCAATACCTGCTGCCAGTATTGTTATGGAAGATAACTTTAAAGACTTTTTTACCCAAACCAAACAGGTGGTAAAAAGCTATGCTGAAAAGCGCCTTGAACTACTGCGATTGCAAACCTCACTAAAAACCTCGCAAGCATTGGGTTTATTCTTTTCGCTATTCATTGTATTTTTTATACTGCTGTTTGTAATTGTGTTTGCCGGTATGTGGTTTTCGTTTTGGCTGGCTGAAAAAACTGGCAGCTATGCAACGGGTTTCGGCATCAGCACAGGCATTCTTACCCTTTTGTTTTTAGTGGCGATGGTGTTGCGCAAGCCCCTTATACAAACACCTGTAGCAAATATTGTAGCTCGTGAAATAGCCAACGACGAAGATGATTTTGACGAGGAGGAAGAACTTTAATTGTAACTTTTATGGCAAAACGTATTAAGAATGTAGCCCAACTGCAACAACGCATTAATAAGGCCAAGCTTGAATGCCGCACTATGGAAACCGAACTTGATAAAAGGCTGGAGTATTTACAGGATAATTACATAGGCATGGCAGCCAACTCAGCCATATACGGGTTTATTAAATCGCCCAAAAGTTTTGGCATTGCCAAAGATATACTTGGCGGAATTTGGAAGGCTGATAACATAAAAGGGTTTATTAAGAAAATTGCTCTACGCTTGCTGCATGCCATTGCCGTGCGGTTAGGTTTTAAAATTGTGCGCGATTTTGCAGAGGGGAAAACCGGAGCAACTGAACCGCCCCCCGCTGCCGAAGAACAACCCGCCCCCAAAACCCGAAAAACAAAACAAAACAAAGAATAACTCCTTATTTTGCCTGAAAAAACTACTATGGGACTTGTTGAAGATTTTAACGATTACCGCACCCGCATGAACGAAGAGATATTGGGTGCCGATAACTTGGTGCTTAAACGTCTTTTTAACTTAGATACTCAAACATACGCCGAAGGCGCATTGCCTGTGGCCACCAAAGAAATGCTGGGCTTAGTAGCCAGCATGGTGTTGCGTTGCGATGATTGTGTGAAATATCATTTAGGAAAATGTTATGAATTGGGCATTACCAAAGCCCAGGTATATGAAGTGTTTGCCGTTGCAAACATTGTAGGCGGTACTATTGTGATACCCCACACCCGCCGTGCTGCCGAATATTGGAGCGAATTAGAAAAAACCACCTGAAAAATCAGAGAGCCTGCCCTTTAACTGCTTATTGAGCAGGGCACTACATCTATGCAAAAAATAATATAGTTTTGTTTATCACTCAAACCACCTGTATGAAAAAAATTTACTTGTTATTCGCTTCCGCTTTAGGAACAGCTACTCTTGCAACTGCACAAATAAGTCTTACGCCAAGCAATTTTCCAAGCATACCCTCAGCCACTTACCAATACGCCGATTCAGGGACTGTACCTGCACTTAATACCGCCACAGGTAGCCTGTGGGATTTAGGCAGTGTGCAAAAACGCGGTGGGCGCAGGCAGGTAACATATACACCAATAAGCAACCACCCTGTGTTTGCAGCCGCAAATGAGCGCAGCGAAGAATGGGCATATTTTGGCCCTTTGCCCGTACGTCAGCAAATTTACCTGCAAAAAACCAATAGCGGCATTGATGCACTGGGTATTGGTTATGAGAAACAAACCATTAGTTTATCGTTTATTACCGGGCAAACCACCGACTCGGTCACCTTTCCTGCCCAAACGTACCCCTTTGCTTTACCATACACGCAAATCAGTTTTCCGCTACAGCATACTAAAACTTGGATAGCACAAGCAAAGGCACATACAGAGTTTACCATGAATATTGCCTTGCTGGGCTTTAATAATACCCCCTGCTATTTTGATAATTATTTTGATGCCTCACACGAGGTAATAAGCCATGGTACCTGCCGCGTACCCTCAAAAGGCCAGCCGGGTACTACCTACGATGCCTTGCTGCTTAAATCAGAAACGTTGCGCGTAGATAGCTTTTACATCAGCGGTTTGCCTGCCGACCCATTTTTATTGGCTGCAATGGGTATTAACCAAGGCGACTCATTACGCACCTATCAATACCGTATTTTCCGCGAGAATGCCGGCATGCAACAACTGGCCATTATTGAGTTTGAAGACGATACCTATACTACCGTGAAACGTGCCGAATACTCTGCTGAGTTTGATATGGTTTCAATTGGTGATATCGTAATTAATAACGGGCTAATGGTGTACCCAAACCCTGCCAACGGAAACACCGTATATATACAAGTGCCCGATGGTTTTGGAGATGTTAAATTTATCCTTACTGATGTAAACGGACGTACTATACCTGTGCAAGCCCAAAATACAGGCGCAGGCTATACGCTAACAGCAAACAATCCTTTGGCTGCGGGTGTTTACCAATTAATGGCACAAGGCACAACAAATACCGCTACAATAAAGTTAGTAGTTAAATAACGTTTGATGAAACAACTCCTTTTTGCACTTCTTGCCTTTTCATGTATCCGATTATCAGCACAAAAACAGGTATTGGATGTAGAAAACAATAACGATTACAGCAGTTTTGCAGCACTTGACAGTACTTACCTTTCGCAGTTTTCTTTGTTTTTTACAGGAGAAGACCACCGCTACCTGAAATCGAACTCACAGCTTGAACTTAAAATGTTTAAATACCTGCATAAAACTGCCGGTGTGCGTGTGTTTATGATGGAGTTCGGCTACTCGTTAGGATACGCTGCCAATAAATATGTGCAAACGGGAGACAGCAATGTTCTTGACCTGCTTGACAGGCACACTTATGACGAGTACTTTGAATTGTTTAAAGGGTTGCGTGATTTTTACGACTCATTGCCTGATAACGAAAAATTCAGCCTGGTTTCCGTTGATTTGGAACGTGAACCTGTGTATCCGGTGAAAATGCTTGAGTCGTTGATGCCTGAAGATGGGACTCCGCACGACTCCATCAAACTACACATCGAGTCGCTGAAAGCCATTTCTGAATACCACGATTATGAATCAGCCAAAAACGAAAACGAGGAAGAGGGTGATGAATATGATTATGAAGGAATTGAAAAACCTGCCGATGACTCAGCTTATACCAAAGTATATGTAAACACGCGGTTTACGGTAGAGCTGGTGATAGAGAACTACAAAAAACACAAAGAGAAGTACCAAGCTTACTTAGGCAGCAATTTTAATTTGTTTGAAGCGGAGATAAAAAACATTGAAGACTTTTTTGTGTATGATTCTTACGAAGGAGCAGCACACCAATACATTTTCCGCGAAAACTATATGGAGCAAAATGTAAAAGCATTAATAACCCAAAACCCCCAAAACAAAATTTTTGGTCAGTTTGGTCGCTGCCACACCCAGCGTAGTCGCGAAAAAGAAGATTGCAGCTATTTTTATTTCAATTCTCTTGCTACAAGGCTAAACAATACCGTGGGTAGCCCTTTAGAAGGTAAGGTATTCTCATGTGCAATTTTTTATCCGGCAATGTTTGATTTTATGGATGATAATGTATCTATAAACACCGGACTTGACAGTTTGATAAGTAATACCGAATTAAATACAATATCTCTGACGGTTTTAAACAATGACGACCCTGCGTTTGCCCAACTTTCAAAACGTTTTAATGCGGTAATCATCAACTATAACGAGAACGATGAGAACAGTGCTGAGACCATAGAAGAAACGATGGACATTTCAAGCCTGTTTGATCCCAACAACAAAGAACGTATGATGTTTTTAGGCACCGCAGGTGCAAAGGGGATGAACATAGCTAACCTGAATAACCGATTGAAAACCGATTTCAATCCATCGGTACAGTTTTATGGTTTTGAGTTTAACTTTTCTAAAAACCGCAGTTATTCACTTATTAACCGCTTCGTTTGGTTTTCTACCGAAACCCGCAATATAAACGACTCAACATCTATTGCACTTTCAGGGTTTTCCCTCAACTTTTTGTACGGCGGTGATTTGATTAAAAGTAACACTGTTGATTTTATACTTTCAGCCGGTTATGGTTATGAACGTTGGGAAATGCAAACCATAGAAAGCCTAACGGATGAAAGTAGGAAAGATGTTTTTGGCAGCGATAGAACTACCACCTATGTAAACCCGGGTATGTTTCTAAACGCCATGGCTGATTTGCGCATACACAAGGGTGGGTTCACATTTGGCGTTTACGGAGGTTACCAACTTGATTTATCGAACCAAAAATGGAGAACAGCCGGTAAAATAAACAGTGATACCCCCAAATTTTCACTAAGCAGTTATACAATAGGGGCTAATATCGGGTTTAATATCCCGTTGTAAAATTCAATCCTTTTTCGCCCGATATTACTCAAACTTGTTTTAATTTGGCATCATGGTAAAAGTTATCACGTACAACGTAAACGGCATCCGCTCTGCGGTTGATAAAACCCTTCCCGAATGGTTGCTCCAGCAAAATGCTGATATCGTTTGTTTTCAGGAAATTAAAGCGGATATGACTAAAATACCCACCGCCATTTTTGACGAGTTGGGCTATAAACATTATTGGTACCCTGCTGAAAAGAAAGGGTATAGCGGCGTGGCTATTCTTAGCAAAACCGAACCTAAAAATGTAGTGTACGGCTGCGGAAATGAGCAATACGACAGCGAGGGTCGTGTGATACGTGCCGACTACGACGGATACTCAGTATTGTGTGCCTATCACCCTAGCGGCACCAGTGGCGAAGATCGCCAGGCGTTTAAAATGCTGTGGCTGGAGTACTTTCTACGCTATGTGAACGATTTACGCAAAGAAATACCCAACCTTATTTTGGTAGGCGATTATAACATTTGCCGCGAACCTATTGATATACACGACCCTGTAGGTAATAAAAACAGCAGTGGTTTTTTGCCCGAAGAGCGTGAATGGTTTGCCCGCTTTTTAAACCACGGGTATGTTGATACTTTCCGCCATGCAAACGGTGATGTGCCCCACCAATACACGTGGTGGAGTTTTAGGGCCAATGCAAGAGCCAATAATAAGGGTTGGCGCATTGATTATGTGATTGTGAACGATGAATTGAAGGCGAAGGTGGTAGAATCTAAAATACTGCCCGATGCAAGACACAGCGACCACTGCCCAATGTACACCGTGTTTGATTTGTAGTAATCCTAATCTGTCCTTCTGACCGCAGGGAAGAACCTTATTGCAAATGTGTTAACAAGGAGTGATAAGATGCCTCACTATCGTTCAGCATGACAGCAACCCCGACCCCTAAATCTTCTAAAGGGGGACTTCCGTACGACGATAGTCGTATTAGCTCGGTTGCCATCCAGAGCCTGCCGAAGAAGCTCGGTATAAGTTTGTTAACTTTTGTCATCCTTTGTTATTACTGAATTTTTTGTCGGATAGCAGACTTTTTCATTTGTTACTTTTTGTCTCTTTTTGTTATATTTGTTGTACCCATGTTGTACCGATTTAGGGTGCAACATAGGATAAACAACAAACTATGGCGACCATAAAATTACTGCTCAGAACTGCAAAAACATTAGCCGACGGTACTCACCCTATTGTTATAAGAATAACGGTCAACCGTAAGTCTAAGTTTATCTTCACAGGAAAAACCGCAAAAGTATCCCAATGGGATGCGGCTGCGGGGCTTACCACTAAGAAGCACCCTTTGCACAACGAGTTAAACATCTATTTAGGCCAACGCTTGTTAGATGCCCAAACGGAATTGCTCGAACTGCAACGTCAAAAGAAAGGGTTTTCAGCCGGAACTGTTCGGGAGATAATTAAGGATAACAAACCTTCAATGACTTTCGTTCAGTTTTGCGATAAACTGCTTGCTGAACTAAAAGAACAAGGGCGCATTGGCACACGAAGTACTTACCGTACTGTTAAGTATTCAATACTTCGGTTTACTAATAACAACCAATCGTTGACCTTTTCAGATATTGACGTTGCCTTTTTGACGAAATACGAACAATACCTAAAAGCCAACGGGTTCAAAATCTCATACGTTAAAACGCAACTAAATAAACTAAAGGCTATTGTTGGTAAAGCTATACTTGATAGGGTGGTTAAAAAGAATAACAACCCGTTTTTAGAATACAGTCTGAGTCATTTGCGCCCTGAGTATCAGCATCGCTCTCTTGACAAAGACACATTAGAAAAATTACTTAGCTATCAAGCCGAGGAAGGTACAAGTAAGCACGATACTATTAACTTCTTTACCTTTTCCTATTACTGTTGGGGCATGAATTTTACTGATATGGCCAAACTGCAATGGAAAAACATCTACAACGGCAGGTTGGTGTACAACCGTTCCAAAACAGGAAAGCTGCATAATATCTTATTATTAGCACCCGCTTTAAAAGTAATAGAGTATTACAAACATCTTAAATACGGGGAGAATGTTATCCCTCCTGCCGAGGATTACATTTTCCCTATTCTTGACCCTGATAAATATAACACTGCTTCAAAGATGGCTAATCGTATTGAGCTCAAACTTTCTATGACTAATAGATGCCTTAAAACTATTGCCGATGAACTGGAACTTGGGGAGAATGTAACCTTTTACATGGCAAGGCACACGTTTGCCACGCAACTATTAAGGAAAGACGTAGCTACTGCGAAAATCCAAAATATGTTGGGGCATTCTTCTGAACGGATGACCCAAACGTACCTTGACAGCTTCAAAAATGATGAATTGGACGAAGTATCTAAACTGTTAGTGGGCTAATCGATCCGTGTCAACGTATAGACGGATTAAGGCTACTTTTCCAACAACACGTTGTTGCAGCCAAAAACGAGCTAATCAGCTAACTATAAAACAATTACGTAAATAATCCTAAAAACACCGTGTTTTTATTAAAAATTAACACATTACTAATGAAACACTTGTAAAAACGTCGTGTTGGTAATTTTTCAACGCCGTGTTTTTCAAAATAAGCATAACTAATTAACTAATAATTTATTAATAAAACAACACCTGCAACAACGTGTTGTTTTTACCGTGTATTGGTTGTATCGTCCTCTGTATAATCTATAATCAATGATGCTATGTATTTATGAGAGCAAATAAGACCGATTTAGCCTTAATGGATTGGTCAAAAATGAACCTTACAAACGTCTCACCACAAACACAAAAGAGTAGGTTTTAAGAAGTTCAAAAGCGACGAATTACAAACATGGGGTGCCCTATGCCTTTAATTTTTGCCCACCCCATGTTTTAAAACACTCGAAATCAAAGATAAAAAATTTGATATGGGGTGCCCACCCCATTAGGGCACCCCATATAGTTTTTGCTAAATATTTGCTGCCATTATCCTAAACAAAAAATGGCAGCAAATCCATTCAACGAACTTTCAGAAAAATTAGATACGCTTTCCCAACAGGTGGCAGAAATCAACCGCAAGATGCAGGGGCATCCGATTCATATTGATAAGCCTTTGACAGTAAAAGAGGCTGCCTCCTATTTATGCCTTTCAAAAAGCAGGTTGTATCATCTAACCTCAGAACGGGCAGTGCCCTTTTTCAAGCGTGGACAAGCCATTTTATTTCGTAAAGAGGACTTGGAATCCAAACGTCAAAATTCAGCAGACGAAATCAGACAAGAGGCTAAAAAGTATAAGGAAAGGTAACAGCTTATATTGAGCGCAGGCATTTTGAAAGACTTGGATATTACACCTTGAAAAAACAGTATCACAAACCCTGCGATAGAACACGAAAGGAGAAATTGAACACTCCTTCGTTTGAGACAGTCAAAAAACACGACAAATACCCTTATGAACAATAATTCCCTAATTAACTGTATTACTGCGCGTTATTAGTTACAAAAAAACACAGTATTTGTTATCATTTGTTATACGTTATCATATATTTAGTTATTTATAAATTTAACTCATTTTTTTGGGCTATTAAGTACTCGTATTTGTTAGCTTTTGTTACAGGTTGCTACTGTTTGTCATTGCTATCAAAAAAGGTATTTTTATTACATAAATAATTCATAAAATACAACTTTTAGTTGTTGCGTTTTGTCCGATACTTTTGCAGCATAATTATGAAAACAATCCTTGAGATGCTAATGAAACAGGCCGTATGACCCTGCTCTAATTAGACCTCATTTTTAATTATACCCTCACAAGCAAGTGAATAATAAGCAAGCGCGGGGGGCTGATTAGCCCCCTTTGCCGCTTGGTGTAAGTAGTTAAGTTAATTAAGGGAGACTGCAAAAGTACCTTTTAAAAGCCAACACCACGCCAACAACACGTTGTTTATATGAACACCGCTCAAAACACCCACCCCAACCCCATAGACGGTTTTGATTACCGCAGGATAGATATAGCAGAGGTACGCAAACACCTCAACCAGTTTGTAAAGGATGTTAACCTAAAAGCAGCCTCACCCAAAGAACGTATCCGGGGCGGGTTGTTCCTTACCCTGTTAAAAGTATGCGATGCCTATGTACGCCAAAACAACCGTGTAGGCTGCTTAACGGTTAACCCCATACCCTGCCGCATGAACAATGTACGGTTAGCCCACCTTGTAAAAGTGGACAAACGCACCATTTTAAACCACCTATCCAAGTTGGAGAAAATGGGAATAGTACAAAAGACCTTTCGGGGGACAAAAGCCGATTACGAGTTAACCGTACCTGCGTGGATACTATTATACGACCCTCAAAGCCCCAACAACGTGTTGTTGGAAACCCAACCCACCTCCGATGGTGCTGAAAACAGCGCTAAAGCGAAAAATGTGCGCCAAAGCAGTCTTGTACATATTTTAGAAAAGAGTAATACACGGTCAATTCTATGTGAATTGGGGGATAACGGGGTAGAAGATAGTGGCCAGCCTCCTTTGTCGGCTACTGAGGATAAGGCTCTTGGACTTTTTTCTTGCAACACCCCCAAAGCAGGTGTTGTGGTGGAAAACCCACCCTTATCCACAGCCGTATTTCCTGAACAAAAACCGGGCGGCGGCGCGGCGGCCAAAAAATATCCCGCTTGGCAGTTGGCAATGGTACTGGAGTTTTACCGCTATGCTGTCAGCTCCCTGTACCCTTACCATCAGTTTGACGGGGAAACGGAGCGTAAAATCAAAAACAAGCTGTTTGGTCACGTGTACGGCAGCTTTAAACAATCCCTTACCCGCAATGAATGGGAAAAGTACCAACAAACCCTGATACAACGGGTGGATTTAATAACAGCTTGGAAAGTGCGACCCTTGGAAGGGGATAAAACCAAAAAGTACCAAACAGGTAAATTTTTGGTGAACCCGATTACCTTTTTTGACAACAAATGCCCTTACGGCTTTATACAAACCGAACAATGGCTGCTATTGCAATACAAACGAAAGGCACTGATTAAAGCAGAATTGGAGTTAGACAAAGCCCGTAAAGAGTTATTGACCGACATGGATAGGTTAAAAGTGTACCGAAAATGGGAAACCCGCTTTAAAAATAAGAAGCTGCCGGAGGCGGAGGCAATGTTTTACCATGCGATGGCAAACATCCAAAAACAATGGGCATTGCAAAAACAACGTGTTGTTGCTTCAAACAACAACCTTACTACCTAAGAATAAAAGACCTAAACATGAAACAAAACCCGAATTTTATAAGGCAGCAACAGGACTATAAAGCCCATGCGAAGTTTAAACTTATCATCTACTTTAAAGATAAAGCTCATTTACCTGAAGGAATGCAGCACACTACTTTGTTTTCGTGTGAATACAGGGACTGGAAGGGGGACACTGGGTTATATGCTTTAAAGCGGTTGGTAACGGGTCGTTTTAAAGGCACGTTCTTAACCGCGTTGATTTATGACAACCAAACAGAAGTATTGTTACACAAGTGGGTGTTTAACGGGGTAACGGATGAAAAAAGGGTATGAACCAACAACGTGTTGTTGCATCTCAATTCTTTGACTACAACGTATTACGAAGGGGTATTGTACTTGCTGTACGAAGAGTTGGGGAGGTATTATCCGCTGTAAATAATAACAGAGGCCGAAGCCCCTGTCAACCTACCTTATCTTATCGTTTGACAAGGTCAAACGTAGAATAAAAGCGAAAATACTTTAAAACACAGCTAAATGGAGCATAAAATAAAACTGGTAAGTAAGAATTTAAGCACTTTAAAGAGTGAGTACGGGGTATCAGAGCCAACTATGAAAAAATGGTTGAGGCAGGTTCCCAATCTGAAAGTGGATAAACGAGAAACAAAAGATTATACCCCTAAAGAGCTTGAAATGATATATAAGCATTTGGGAGTACCGGGAGGAGAATTTGAAGCGGAGTAATACAAAAAATTGATTTAATTCATTTTGGAGCCATGCTAAATAATTTTGAAAAATCTTTTTAACTTACTTTTGAGGTTGTTCTTCTTCAAAGTCATATAAATTTTTTATATACTTGCAGTAGTGAAGTATGTACTTATAATATTGAGTATCTATCTGTTCTCGCTGTCTTGTATTCCTTGCAGCGACAATAAAGAATGTGATATTATAGTATCATCGCTTCAAAATATAGGCGGCATGGAGCATGATGAACATAACCATACGTCAGAATCTTGTACTCCATTCTGTACCTGCTCATGTTGTTCTACTGTCGCACCTTGTAATACCATAGCCCGATTTCAGTTTGTGCAAAACACCACTCCTGATATTGTTTATCCGGTTCTTGGCGATAATTTTTACTCTCAATACTTTAATACTATTTGGCAACCGCCTAAAATAGGTTAATCGTTTTTTCTTTTTTATTCTGTATAAAGCCGCACTGCTTTATACAATGTCTTGTTGTTATCAATTCAACACGCGTTTGTAACGATTAATTTATTTTTTCATGTTAGATAAAATCATTCTTTTTAGTATAAAGAACAAGCTCATCATTGGTATGATGACGCTCGCACTCATCGTTTGGGGAGTTTGGAGTGCCCAAAAATTGCCGGTAGATGCGGTACCGGATATAACAAATAATCAGGTACAGATTATTACTATATGCCCCACACTTGCTGGTCAGGAAGTTGAACAGCTGGTTACTTTTCCCATTGAACAAAGCATTACTAACCTGCCGGATTTGGTAGAACTCCGCAGTATTTCACGTTTTGGTCTGTCAGTCATTACGGCGGTTTTCGATGATGAAGTAGATGTATACTTTGCCCGACAGTTAATCAACGAACGATTAAAAGAAGCTGAAAGTAAAATACCACAAGGTATAGGCACGCCTGAATTAGCACCTGTTAGTACTGGTTTGGGCGAAGTTTATCAATATATAATACACCCCGTAAAGGGCAGTGAAAATAAATACACTGCAATGGAACTGCGTACTATGCAGGATTGGATTGTAGCACGACAACTGTATGGGACACCCGGCATCGCTGAGGTAAATAGCTTTGGAGGAAGGTTGAAACAGTACGAGGTTGCCGTTGACCCCAACCGATTAAAGGCAATGGACATTGCCATTTCTGATATTTTTATTGCACTGCAAAAAAACAATGAAAACACAGGTGGGGCATATATAGATAAAAAACCTAATGCATATTTTATCAGAGGTATCGGGGTTGCATCTTCGTTAGAAGATGTTAAAAACATTGTCGTAAAAACAAATTCCCAAGGAATTCCAATACTTATAAAAGACATCGCAAATGTGCAATTTGGAAATGCCGTTCGATATGGTGCAATGACCTTTGACGGGAAGGTTGATGCTGTTGGTGGTGTGGTAATGATGCTAAAAGGCGCCAATAGCGCCCAAGTAGTATCCCGTGTTAAAGAAAAAATGGAGGTAATCCAAAAATCATTACCTGTTGACGTGGTAATCGAACCCTATCTTGACCGCACAGACCTTGTTACCCGTGCAATAAATACAGTTGAAAAAAACCTGATTGAGGGAGCACTGATTGTAATTTTTGTTTTAGTACTTTTCTTAGGCAACTTCCGTGCAGGACTTATTGTAGCTTCAGCCATCCCCCTTTCAATGCTGTTTGCCCTTGCTATGATGAATGTATTTGGTGTCAGTGCCAACCTGATGAGTTTAGGAGCTATAGATTTTGGGCTTATTGTAGACGGGGCGGTAATTATAGTAGAAGCCACAATGCATCATCTTGGATTGCGAAAATCACTCTCAAAACTTACTCAGGACGAAATGGACAATGAAGTATTTCTATCCGCTTCAAAAATAAGGAGTAGTGCCGCATTTGGTGAGATAATTATTCTTATGGTTTATATACCTATTCTTACTCTAATTGGTATTGAAGGCAAGATGTTCAGGCCTATGGCGCAAACTGTGGGCTTTGCTATTCTTGGGGCATTAATACTATCATTAACTTATATCCCAATGATGTGCGCGTTATTTCTGCCCAAGCTAATAACACATAAAAAAACTCTTTCTGATAAAATGATGGATTTTTTCCAGCGGGTGTATGAGCCGGTGCTACGCAAAGCTATACGCTTTAAATATGTGGTAATAACAATAACCGCTTTTGCGTTTCTAATCAGCCTGCTTGTGTTTTCGCGCCTTGGCGGAGAGTTTATACCTACGCTGCAAGAGGGTGATTATGCTTTTCATTGCATACTGCCACAGGGGACTTCACTGAGCCAAAGTATGGAAACCTCAATGCAGGCTTCAAGAATAATAAAAGAGTTTCCGGAAGTAAAAATGGTTGTAGGAAAAACAGGAGCAGCGGAAGTGCCCACAGACCCTATGCCCCCTGAGGCAACAGACATCATTATCGTATTGAAACCACAAAATGAGTGGACATCAGGCAGGAATTATGAAGAATTGGCTGATGCAATGATTGAAAAATTAGAGGCAATACCGGGCGTATTTTTTGAAAAAAATCAACCGATACAGATGCGTTTTAATGAGCTTATGACGGGAATTAGACAGGATGTTGCTGTAAAAATTTTCGGAGAAAATCTTGACACATTATTGAACTACGCCAATAAAGTAGCCAGTGTGATAAGGCAGGCAGATGGAGCTACCCAACCTCTTGTTGAGCGTGTTGATGGCTTGCCTCAAATAACCATACAATATAATAGGCAACAAATTGCATCTTATGGATTAAACATTGATGATATTAACCACGTTGTAAGCACAGCATTTGCAGGTGAAGCAGCCGGTGTAATATATGAAAACGAGCGAAGATTTGATTTGGTAGTAAGGCTTGATAGCGCACACCGCCAAAGTATTGAAAATGTAAAAGACCTTTTCATCTCTACTCCCAATGGCAGCCAAATTCCTTTATCACAAGTTGCAGACATACAAATGAAAATTGGTCCTGCACAAATTAGCCGTGAAGACGGGAAAAGAAGAATTGTTATTGGTTTCAACGTAAAAGGTAGGGATGTTCAAAGTGTAGTAAAGGATATACAGAATAAGTTAAACGCTGATGTAACATTGCCTTCGGGGTATTATTTCACTTATGGCGGAACATTTGAAAATCTGCAAAAGGCATCAGCAAGGTTAATGATTGCAGTACCCGTTGCATTAGCACTTATTTTCATGCTGCTGTACTTCACCTTTACATCCATAAAGCAGGCGGCCCTTATTTTTACAGCAATCCCACTGGCAGCTATTGGGGGAGTATTTGCCTTACTTTTAAGAGATATGCCTTTTAGTATATCTGCTGGTGTTGGCTTTATTGCATTGTTTGGGGTAGCTGTATTAAATGGTATAGTACTAATAGGCACTTTTAACCAGTTACAAAAAGAAGGAATGAATGATGTTGTGCAGCGTGTATTTGAAGGCACTAAAATACGGTTGCGCCCTGTATTGATGACAGCCACAGTAGCCTCATTAGGTTTTTTGCCAATGGCCATTTCACACGGAGCAGGGGCAGAAGTTCAAAAACCTTTGGCAACGGTAGTTATTGGAGGATTAGTTACTGCAACTCTCCTTACATTGTTTGTACTTCCGTTATTGTACATAATATTTGCCTCAAAAAATAAAATTAAGTCTGCACCCGCAACTATGGCTGCAATAGCTTTTCTGGTGGTGCCTTTTGGCTTGGTTAACGCACAAAATGTGCCCCAAAGCCTCACCGTAGATGCAGCTGTTTCGATAGCCCTAAAAAACAACCTCGAAATTCAGTCGCAACAATTAAACGTACAATCATCGGCAAGTATTAAGAAATCGGTATTCGAGTTACCAAAAACCAACTTCTTGCTTCAGTATGGGCAATATAACAGTGTGAATAAAGATAATAATCTTCAGTTATCACAAAGCATACCATTTCCTACATATTATACCGCACGGTCAGACCTCTTTAATGCTGAACTGAAACAAAGCGAACTTTCATTAGATGTGACCGCTAACGAAATAAAAGCAAAAGTCAAGTCCTATTATTATCAGCTTTTGTACCTGAATGAAAAACAAAAACAATTGTCACACCTCGATAGTCTCTATACCAGTTTCACTCAGGCTGCAATATTGCGGTATCAAACCGGTGAAACAAACCTGTTAGAAAAAACGACTGCGGAAACAAAACACGGTGAGCTTAAGCAAATGATTAAGCAAAATCAAACGGATATTACAATTTCATACAATACCTTGAAAGTGCTGATGAATAGCAGCGAGGAGTTTTACGTTTCGCAAGTCTCTATATTTGAACCACTTATTTTGCCCGCATCGGTTGATACAGCCGCCGCTAATAATAACCCAACTCTTAAATTACTTTATCAGAATGCTATAGTTGCCGAAAATAATAAGAAAATAGAAAAATCTATGGCATTGCCTGAGTTTACTGTAGGCTATTTTAATCAAACACTCGTTGGTTTTCAAAACATCAGCGGTAACGATGTTTTCTTTGACAAAAGCAAAAGGTTCACCGGTGTAAATGTGGGCATTAGCTTACCAATTACCTTCTTCAGCAATACTGCCCGTATTAAATCCCTCGGTTACCGACAGCAGGCATTACAAAAACAGGCAGATAATGGCAGGCAGGTACTTCACGCTGAATTTGCAAACGCCTTGCAACAGTATAATCAAGGTCTTTCGCAATACAACTACTACAAGACACAGGCATTAGCTAATGTTGCCACGATGACTAATACCGCAGAAACAGGTTTCAACAGCGGAGAATTAAGCTATATCGAATACTTAATGGCGTTGCAAACGGCCACCGATGTACAAATGAATTACCTATTGTCTATCAACCAGCTTAATCAAAGTGTAATAAATATTAATTTCTTAATAAATAAATAAAATGATAAAGTATATAATATATCCTGTCTTAATAGCCTCACTCCTTTTTGTTTCTTGCGGGGAAAAAAGTAATGCTTCAAAAGATGAGCATAAGGAAGAAGGTAGTCACGGACATGAAAATGAAAATACAGTTGAATTAAATGACGAGCAAATAAAATCTATACAAATCCAGTTTGGAAATATTGAACAAAAGCAGCTTACAGCTTCATTGAAAGCCAATGGGGTTTTAAAAGTGCCCAATCAAAATAAAGCCAGCATTACTTCATTATATGGAGGGGTAGTGAAAAATATTTTCGTGCAGCCGGGTAATATTGTTTCTAAAGGACAAAGTATTGCAATTATTGCAAACCCTCAGTTTATTACCTTACAGGAAGAATACCTTTCCCTTGACATCAAAGTTCAATATGCTGAACTTGAGTACAGACGCCAGAAAGAACTTAGCAGCAATAACGCCGGTGCGCTTAAAATTTTTCAGCAAAGTGAAACAGAGCTTAAATCGCTTCGTACCCGACGTGCTTCATTGCAGAAACAGTTAGAAATTATTGGTATTAATCCTGATAAACTAAGTAATGATAATATCGTATCTACTATAACCATCACAAGTCCCGTAAGTGGCTCTGTGAGTACAGTGTTGGTTAATATAGGCAGTACTGTAGATATGAATACTCCTGTTGCAGAAGTTGTGGACAATAGTCAACTTCACCTTGATTTATATGTTTACGAAAAAGACCTACCAAAAGTTAAAACCGGACAAACCATACATTTTACACTCACCAACAATCCAGGCAAAGAATATGATGCACAAATTTTTGGAATCAGCAACACGTTTGAAAATGTAGCCAAAGCGTTGGCCGTTCACGCGATGGTTAAAGGAGACAAAGCCGGCTTGATAGATGGAATGAATATTACTGCATTGGTGAGTCTTGAAAATGCCACTGTTGCGGCTGTCCCAACAGAGGCAATAGTCAATCACGACGGAAACGACTATATTTTTGTTTTAACAGATTCACACACTGAAGAAGAGCACCATGACAGTGAAGTCGAAAAACGAGACGATAAAACAGAAGGACACGATGAGCATGGTCACAGGCATACAGAAAGTGAAAAAAAGGGCAAAGCACAGGCAGCAGTACCTTCAAAAACGTTTGAGCGTATACCCGTTAGGAGAGGCACAACAGATGTAGGATACAGCGAGATTACTTTATTAAAGGAAATACCGACGGACTCAAAAATTGTTACTAAAGGGGCGTTTTTTATTCTAGCGAAAATGACAAACTCTGGTGAACATTCACATTAATAAAAACATCATGGAAAAAGTCAAAATCAATATCAGTATTATATTGCCCGATATTGCCGATGAAAGAGATGCTTGCGTCGAACGTCTTATAGCGATACTGCAAAAGCATAAAGGGCTCAACAAAGTGCACGTTGTGCAGGACAATAACAATGCTCCGGCGCAACTTTGCTTTCACTATGAACCAAATATTATTTCCCTGTCCGAAATTCAAAAGCTGGCAACAGCTGCTGGTGCACAGGTAACAAGCCATTATGGCCATTTGCTGGTTGAAGCAAAAGCCTTCCGCGATATCATTGAAGCAAAAGCAATTGAAAACGAATTGAAGCAGGTAAAAGGCTTGGAAGAAGTTTCAGTAGCAGCTACGGGGCATATCAGGATTGAATTTAACCAAACGGTTACTGATAGGCAAACCGTGCTTGATGCTATCAAACAAGCCGGAGTGAGGCCTAAAAGCATTCAAAAATCTACCAGAAAGCACCACCACAATCATGAGCATGAAGGTGAAGACGAACATGACCACAAACATGGCGGAGATGATAACTCTTTAAAAACCTACCTGCCCGTAATGGCAAGTTTTGTACTACTGCTTACGGGTATAGCCTTTGATGAGTGGTTAACACCTGCTTTTTTTAAAGGATGGGTACGTTTTGCATGGTATATAGCCGCCTACCTGCCCGTAGGATTGCCCGTGATAGGTAAAGGTATAAGGCTGGTAGTAAAAGGGGATGTGTTTACTGAGTTTATCCTGATGAGTATTGCTACCATTGGGGCTTTTTATATTGGTGAATATCCCGAAGGCGTCGCGGTAATGCTTTTTTATACCGTAGGCGAGATATTCCAAGACCTTGCCGTGAACCGCGCCAAACGCAGTATAAAAGCATTGCTGGATGTAAGGCCTGATAAAGCCTACGTTGTTAATGGGGACAATGTTATTGAAACCAGTCCTCAGGATGTTAAGCCCGGCGATATTATACGGGTGAAACCGGGAGAAAAAGTGCCCCTTGACGGTGAAATGCTAACCCAAAGCAGTACGTTTAATACTGCTGCACTTACGGGCGAAAGCCAGCCCGTAACCATTACAAAAGGAGGACAGGTATTGGCGGGCATGATAAATCAGGAAAAAGCAACAGAACTGAAGGTAACCAAATTGTTTAACGACAGTTCACTTGCGCGTATCCTGTTTATGGTGCAGGAAGCCACTACGCGCAAAGCACAAACCGAGCAGTTTATCCGCAAATTTTCACGTATCTATACACCGGTGGTGGTTGCCCTTGCAGTATGCATTACACTGTTACCCTATTTTTTTGTAACCGATTATGTGCTTAATGATTGGTTGTACCGTGCCCTTGTCTTCCTCGTAATATCTTGCCCCTGTGCGCTGGTAATATCTATACCGCTGGGATACTTTGGCGGTATCGGCGCAGCATCACGCAATGGCATTCTTTTCAAAGGGTCCAATTTTCTTGATTTGATGACCCGTGTAAATACCGTGGTGATGGATAAAACAGGTACACTCACCAAAGGCGTATTTAAAGTGCAGGAAGTGGTAAGCTATGATTTTTCTGAAAATGAATGGCTACCGATAGCAGCAGCACTTGAGGCACAATCAGGCCACCCCATTGCCAAAGCAGTAGTAGCCTATGTAGGCGAAAAAACAAACGGCATACGCATTGACAACCTTGAAGAAATAAGCGGGCATGGACTGAAGGCTATCATAAATGGCAGGCAGGTATGGGCAGGCAATGTGCGGTTGATGGAAAAAGCAGGTATAGCAATAGACGACAAAATAACGGCAGTAACCGATACAATTGTTATAGTAGGCATTGGTAATCAACTGGCGGGCTACATTACCATTGCCGATGAGTTGAAAGATGACAGTAAAAATGCCATTGAGCAACTCCATAAAAAAAACATTAAAACAGTAATGCTATCGGGCGATAAACAGTCGGTGGTTGACAAAATAGCGAAAGCACTTGGTATTGATGCGGCTTATGGCGGCTTATTGCCCGAAAATAAAGTGGAGAAAGTGGAGGAGCTAAAAAGAGATAAAATCAGGGTAATAGCCTTTGTGGGCGATGGTATTAATGATGCGCCGGTATTGGCAGTCAGCGATGTGGGAATGGCTATGGGCGGCCTTGGAAGTGATGCAGCTATTGAAACCGCCGATGTGGTGATACAAACCGACCAGCCATCCAAAATTGCCCAAGCTATAAAAATTGCCAAAACTACAAACCGCATAGTTTGGCAAAATATAGCCTTTGCGTTTGGGGTGAAAATAATTGTGCTGGTATTGGGTGCCGGCGGCATTGCCACTATGTGGGAGGCTGTTTTTGCCGATGTGGGCGTAGCGCTCCTTGCGATATTAAATGCAATACGTATTCAAAAAATGAAATATACATTATGAAACTTTACACAAAAATGCCCACCGGGCTAAAAGAATATTTTAAGCACGAGTTAAGTCTTGCCCGCCAGTATTTTTCGCAGGGTCAGTTACAGCAATCATGGCACCATCTTGAACGTGCCCATATACTTGGTCAACCGTGGCCTATCCCACATACACAGGCACATTGGCGCATGATGAGGTTCGCTTTTAAAATAAAGAATGTCAGAGAAATTCTTGGTCAAATTCCAAGGCTGGTTATCGGTGGCATTAAGTCTTTTGTTGGTGAAATACCAGTAGGTAATACCGGCGGAGCAAACGTCCCACCATTAAAGCCAATGGATATTCCAGAAGACCTTCAGAAAATTTTGAATACATATAAGGTATAACCTCATTGTATGGATATTCTTTTGGAATATATATTCAGGTTTGCCTTAGTAGCTGTCTTATTAATCGAAATAATAAGATATTATAAGCTGTTGACAGGCAAAAAGATACGGCTTCAAAAAAAAGCAGCTCCTGCGAAAAATAAAATCTGCATGGAGTTGGCTTTTCTTTCAAGAGTTGCCATACCTGTAGGGACTATAATATATAGCATAGATAATACTCATAACTGGGATTGGCCTTGGATACTTTTATCCTTTTTAGTAATACTACCAAACTTATTCATAGGACCTTTTATTAAGAAAAAATTATAACCATTAAACAAAAAGTAAATTTTTATGAAAAACACAATTCTAATCTTAACACTATTTGCAGGAATAGTAACTGCTAAAGCACAATTTACCTATCGGGTAATTAATAAACACGTGAGTGGGTCTTCAGCAGAATTTGAACTCATTGGATATGGTTATGTAAAAAACACAGGGACTGTAAAAGACACTTTTGTTTGGAAATTAAACAAAAGTATGGTGCTTAATGGGTGGGGTTCTACGCTTTGTGACAAAAATCTGTGTTATGATACCGCCATATATTCAAGTTCTTTTGAATTGGAAGCCGGGGATTCGGGTGTCTTGAATTTATACATATACCCTAACAAAATAGCAGGGAGCGGAGGCCTTGGAATTACCATACACAAGCTTAGCGACAGCAGCAATGCAATAAAAGACACGATATATTATGACACATGGACGGTTGGCGTTGAACATTTTGAAGCAGAATCGTCAATACTCTTATATCCAAACCCTGCCGGCAATCGTCTTTATGTTGAACACAAAAACTTAAAACCCGGGCAAGTAAAAATTTTTAATGTACTGGGTCAACTGCAACAAGTGATTTCTTATGATGCAACAAAAAATGGCATAGATGTCAGTATTCTTTCTTCAGGTGTTTATACACTTAGCTATACAGATGAAGCCGGGAAAACAGTTTTTAAGAAATTTCAAAAACTATAAATCAAAAATAACTTTTCAGCGTAAGCCTTAAAGACTATACTTTCAGTTAAGCACCTCCTTTCTTTGGGGGTGCTTTTTATGTAAATATAGACGTCATGCCTCCAATCCCTCAATGCCATAAGGCTCGTTAGTTAAAACGTAAGTAAGGGTGTTGTTCATTGATGCAAAACAAGAAAACAGCTATGCTTACCAAAAGGGAAATTTATCAGAGATTTTTGCCATAGTTAGCCGGTTTAAGCTGCTAATATTTTAATACTTTTTTAGTACTTACGGATGACTGATTATATAATTTTAAAATATACGTACCGGTTGGCAAATCCTTCGGAAGCTCTAAGGCAAATATATTCCCAGTGGGCATAAATGTCTGTTCCGTCAACGTTCGCCCGTATAAATCTGCTACAACAACCTTCACCGGGTATTCCATCTCTTTCCCAAACATAATATTGGTGTAATCTCCACAGGGGTTTGGCCATACATCAAACTCTTCCTGTGAAAAATTATCCGTACCAAGGGTAGAAATAGTGTCAGTAATACACTCGGCCAGGGTTGCTAACGCAAGTTTTGTACATCGCTGAAAAAAATCAAAATTAATCTGTCCTGCTGAATCAGCTAAAGTATGCCAGTAGGGATTGAAATCATTATCATATTCCTCATTTATTCCTATTGCGGTTAAACCATTTTCCCAAAATGGATAATGGTCTGTTGCAGGGCTACCCGGGTTAACCACATGAAGAGTAAGGCCAATATTATACAATACGTTGCATTTTTCAGCCTTATCAGCAAGTTGCAGTGAGTTTGCCGAATTACGCACATGCAAATCGGCAACGTCATCATTATTTCCATCCCAACCTATCATATCAAGGTTAATATAGCCCATAAAGTTCCACGGTGCGTTCCCTATCGTTGCCGTATAAAATTTGCTTCCCAAGGCACCCTGTTCTTCTTCATCCCAAAACGCAAATACTACAGTATAAGGGAAATTAAATCTTGAAAAAATTCTGGCAACTTCTAATACTGCCGCAGTTCCACTTGCATTGTCATCTGCACCCGGAACAACAGCAGATGATAGTGCATTATCATAATGTGCACCGATAAAAAAGCGTTTATTAGGATACTTATACCCCATTTTTATCCCAAAAAGATTTTTTCCTTTTGCAGTAAAAATCATAGAATCAGTAGTTAAACCATATTTCAGTAATTCCTGTTTGATATAGCTGAAGGCTTTTTCATTACCAAGATTGTATGAAAACCGGGTTTTAATAGTGTCGGAATTTCCATTTATCACCACTGGCAGTTTTCCTGTTAGCTTAAATACTGATATTTCAAGACTGTCTTTGCTAACTTCGTGTATAAGGGTATTAATCTCCTGTTTTTGTGCCTTACCATTTATTGCACATAATAAAAGTAATATTAAAATGCTTTTAGGACAAATTGTTGCCTTCTTAACTATTCTTAGTTTCATATTTGTACTACATAAATAAGACGCCTTACTACGTTTTATTGTTGTAATCGGGAGGTAAAGCTCTTGATGTTTCGAACAAGTGGAACACTACCTGTGCAACACAGCATCAACAACGTGTTGTTGGAAAATGCCAAAAAACGGTGGATTTTACCTCTGTTTAGGACTGTAAATAGTTACCTCTTACATATACACTAATATCAACCACACACAAGGTAACTGCCCGTAAATACTGGTTTTTTGATTTTCAGAAACACACTATCACGGCAGTAAAACAGTGTGTTTGTGGGTTAAAAACAAGGTATTGAAAAATCCCAACAACGTGTTGTTACAAGATGCCAACGCTGTGTTTTTGGCTATTTGGACAACTCATCTGCAGGGGTAATGCTTCCTGTCTCAGTCCCCTCTCGGTTGAATGCTCACTTGTACAGGTACTGAGATTGAAGTACTTGGCCAAAAGAGTCTCAGTCCTATCCTAACTAAATGCTCACTTGTACCATTACTTTTTTGGAGATTGGCCTCCTGCAAGGAGTTTCACGATTTTTTGCGTTGACGAAAATGCCGTTTTTGCCATATCACCGTACAGAAATGTAGTTGTTGGTATCCCAAAGATAGCCTTTTAGTCTTCAGTTTTAAGTTGCTTCACAGTTTTGCCGTTAACAAAACAGCTAAAGGCCAACCGGTATACCTCATCGTACCTTGCAGGAATTGAAATATTTTTCCTGTCAAATAATGTAAAATACCGTGTTTTCACCCTGTTATTTATAATCAACATTATTAATGTTTGCACCACTGTTTTACTGTTTGGGGTGCAGCAGCACAAAAACCATGCTCTTTATACAAACAAAAGCAGTATGTTTCTAAAAACAACGTGTTGTTGGCTATTGTGCAACGGAGTGTTGTTTACTACATTTGTAGGTGAATAGAAACATCGAAACTTAGTCAATAAGGATAACATATAACGTGTCCTGATGATAGTTCTGTACAGATAAATCGCGAAACTTATGTACGGCAGAACTGCATCGGAGGACACGCCCTTAAAAAGGGCGTGCCGCCTTCATGCTGTTGCTGTACAGGGCTTTCGCGAGCCTATCTGTGCAACAAGTATGGGGTACACGCCCTTTTTGAGTTTTTTATGTTTAACCACATTGCGATGTTTATTGTCAGCTTGCATTTTTCCGTAAACTTTTCCTACCCCTTTGCAAATTTTGCAAAGGGTAAAACAAACGCATCCCATAGTTTAGCACTACAAACTATGATAAAACAGATGCGCTATCATTTGGCCAATCACACATTTATCAATAACATTTTTAATCATTATTTAATTATCACTCTTCATGAAACAAAATTTTCAAAAACTAACTGCTAAACTACGTTTAGTTATCACTGTTGCTTGTGTATTCTCAGCATCGTTTGCAAAGGCTCAAGACCCGCAAGGCCCGCCCGAACCTGTCGGAACCTATTGCCCTGTAAATGTGCTGCCATTTACCCCTCAAATCGGCATAGGTACACTAAATAAAATGATTATTGGTGGCCCTGCTGGTAACGATGGTTCTATTTGTTGGAATTGCTACAACGATAGCAGTGGTTATGGCCGTGCAAGGGCATTTAATATGCCTAATTTTTCCTACCAGTCAGGGGCAGCAATTCCCAATTTCAGTTCTCGCATTACCCAAGATTTACAGCGCAGCGTGATGCGTTGGCAGGTAGGTGTTGCCAATTGTTACAACCAAATTACTTGGCAAAACGGGATAACCTTGCGTACTAATGGCAGCGTAGGTATAGGCACCGATGAGACATTCGGGTTTAAACTTGCTGTTAACGGCGGAATTGCCTGCAAAAATGATGTGTTTTTAACCCAAACCGATTTGGCTTGGCCGGATTATGTTTTTGCAAAGAACTATATCTTAATACCACTATTGGAGTTGGAAAAACAAATAGACAGCTTAGGCCACTTACCCCAAATGCCCTCAGCAAAAGAGGTGGAAGAAAAAGGCTTATCGCTGGGCACAGTTACGACAACAGTGGTTCAAAAAGTTGAAGAGCTTACCTTGTATGCCATTGAACAACAAAAACAATTGGATGAACTTAAAAGACAGAACGAACTATTGCAAAAGCAAAACGAGGAACTTTTGAAGCGTTTGGACAGTCTTACAAATGAAAAAGAATAGTATCTTTGATATAATTAGCACTGATATGCGATTGCCACTGCTTTTGATATTGTCTTTATTGTTAGTTTTTTTATCGGATTGTAAACCCGATAAAAACGACTGCTTTGAACCCACTAATCCTGCTTGCGTAAACTATGACCCTTGTTACGGGCAAAAACCAATAACAGCGGATATCAAGATTTCACAAAGGGTTAAAAACTTTGGCACAGATAGTCTTAGTCGTCTCTACTTTGAAGATGATACTATTTTCCCCCACTCTCAAATTCGCTTTAGTTGCCCGCTAAATGGAGCAAAATATACGTGGACATTGGGCGCAGAGACATTATCAAATCAAACTTTTGAACGCAGTTTTTTTGGTGTTAGTGTGCCCTTTGGGGAGTATTCAGTGAAATTAGTGGTGGAGAAGGATGCTGATAAAAATTGTTTTCCTGCCGATAATGGTATGGATACAATTACCAAAAAATTCAAAATAGTGCCTTTATGCAATTTAGCAATTATTGGTGTATTTAAGGGAAAGTGGGATAACCTTACAAACGATAGCAGTCTTATTAGCTTGCGTTCGTTTGAAAGTATGAATTACGCGGATAGTTGTGGAAATGCACTAATTAGATTTACAAACATAAAAGGGCTAAATGATACCGTAATATCCTCAAATGTATTTATTTCAAACTCGAGGATGATTAATGAAGACCCTCAATCAATTATCCTTGGGAATGCTGATTTTAGAATAAATGTTGAAAACAAAACTGTTTTATTCGACTACTACATCGGCAATACACATTACATATTCCGGGGCAGAAAAATATCCAATTAATGTAAAATCTGTATGAGACTATTTAACTATATAATAATCATTATAGCAGCAGGTGCATTAGTAACAAGCCTAAACAGTTGCAAACCTGATAAAAACGACTGTTTTGACCCCACCAATCCCGCTTGTGTAAACTACGACCCTTGTTACGGGCAAAAACCTGTAACGGCGGATATAATAATTGAACAAAGGCTTGACCTCGGTCCTTTTTTAGGTGATTCTATTCTATATTCTGAAGACACCATTTTTCCAACTACCGAAATACAGTTCAGAAGTCCTTTAAAGGACGCGAAATATACCTGGACATTGGGGGCGGAAACTATTACCAGTCGGTCTTTTTTGCGTGAGTTTTATAGTGTGCCTTTTGGAGAGTATTCTGTGAAATTGGTGGTGGAGAAAGACGCTAATAGAAACTGTTTCCCTACCGACAATGGTATGGACACAATCATTAAAAAGTTTAAAATAGTGCCCTTGTGCAGTTTGGCCATTTTTGGAGTTTTTAAAGGTAAATGGGATGGAAGTAATCAAGATAGCAGCATAATAACCATAAAAAACTTTAAGGACTATAGCTATACTGACAGTTGCACGTACGGCCTTTACAGATATACAAACCTTACTGGTATTAATGACACTTTTGTAGGTGGCGGTATTCCGACTTCTAATACCGAATTGATTAGAACCGAAAGTAGCTTTGGCAATCTGGGAGTGTCTCACTTCAAGATAGACCCTCATACTAATCAAATTGTGTTTAAATATACATACGCATCAAAGCCTTATATATTTCGAGGCAGGAAAATATCCAATTAATTTAACTATCTAAAAAATGAACCTGAAAAATATATTTTTCGGGGCAGTATTTATACTGTCCTCTGCGCAGCTTTGCGCGCAAAATTGTGTACGGTTAATCCGAACCCAACACGATAACCCTACTAACGATGAATTGGCCACTTACTTTCCGGGCAAGGTAAACCCCTGGCTTAATACCTTTGATTTTGCTAAAATTGGCGGAGCAGGTTTTAGTGATATAATACTGAACCCAACCGCAGGGTGGGTGTTGCCGGGATTTACAGGAGGTACACTTTCATTGGTAAGTCCCTTTAGTTCTTCGATGGGTACTGAGTACCAATATTTACAGCAACCTACGTTGGGAGCGCCCGCACAAAAAGACATCCATTGGGAAGACGGGTGGGAGTTGATGTGGATGAATACGGGGTATTATCCCAACGGTGAGCCACTAAATTTCAAAAACCCTAACCGAATATTGACAGACCCGTTAGGTTTGGCCAATGCCCGAGTTCCGTACATAATCCTTTACAACCGCTATACAGGAAAGCTGCGTGTGTTTGCGAACCTCTTTACCGATTTTAACCAAGTGGATAGTGTTAGAATGATTTTAGGACATCCAAACCTAAGTAATACGAAAAAAACTGGCATTTTCAGACATTTATCTGGATATGACAAAACCTTAGATGAGACAACAGAACAGACCTTTGTAAGTTCTATAAATTTTCACAATAAAAACAACCACCGACTTTGGTGGTCAAGTGATTTTCAGTTGGGGTACGACCCTTGTGTGTGTGAACACGAGAGTCAGTTAACACTAGATTTCAAATCAGTAAAAGACCAAAATATTAATTTATTTGGCCGGATTGTAGGCCAGCAACAAAACATTAATGCGTTCGATGCTGATTTTCTTACCAATGAGTCAATAGAGGCTGCGGCGAACTCAGGTTCAGGCGGTTCCTTATTGTTCAAATCGTTCGGTTCTTTATTGGACAATTACGATAAACAACTGCGGGACTATGACACCCGTTTGCAGAGCTTTAACTCACCCATGAACCAAGCCATCAGGCAAATTATTTTGGCGGCAAAAAACGGGGTACTAAACAATTCAGGAGCATTTGTAGCCACTGCCATCGGGGGTATTGCAGTACGTGCCTTGGTAAATATCAACGGTGCTGCTTCGTCGGATACCACAACGGCAAAAAAATGGGGCGAAGAAGCCAGCAAGGCGGTAAAAGGTGAGTTGGGCAAGGCGTTGGATATGGTGGTTACGGGTAATTTCGGGAAAGACTTTATGACCGCTCCGCAACGCCCAACCATGCCTACGGCCTCTTTCAGTGAAATGAGGTTAACTGGTTCAATTACAGATGTTGCTTCAATTCAGGTTACTAATTTCCTCACTCCTGGTACTTACAAGTACCCTCAAGACTTAACACCGCAAAATTACCCTGCTTATAATAACGCAGTGGGACTATTTGCCTTGTTGCGAAAACCCCGTATTAATAAACTATTTACCAATTCGTTGACCAAAACGCTGACAAATGAATTTATTACCGCCCCACAGGTTATAAGCCCTGCCAACCCTATGATTGTTGAAACTATCCATGTGAAACAACAAACATGGAAACAAGATTACAAGTTGTTTTTGCGTTTTAAAGAGCCTCTTAAATACAAACTTAACAGGGCGTTAGATTTTGACGACATTCAAACAAAGGTGTATGCGAGTTTTGTGGTTGAATTGGAAAATAAATTGCAGGACTCTACTTGCTTTAACAACTTTCATGTTGAAAACCAAAGCGACAACCTTTTCGTCAGAAATGCGTTTCCTCCCGTGGCAGGCGAACCCTATAAAATTGTATTGGAGAGTAAGTGGCAAAATGTGTACGACATAGGGGAGGTTCTTTTTGACGGGGATTTTTCAACCATTTTTAATACCGAAGAGAAAGCAGCTATTTGGACAATTACAGATGATAACGGTCACAGCACTACCCAACAGGGGGAGTTCTTAACCTGCTTTAACGGTCCCGACCCCTTATTCAAAATTAAACAAATCAAAATGAAGGTGGCCGCAGATATGTATTTTAACCAATTAGGAAGCAACGGACTGCAAAACAGTACTTTTCAAAGTTTCACGTATTTGTTGTTTAATGACAGCTTGGACATCAACCTGTTTGATACAACCTCTGACCTTAGCAAACTAACTTTGGTAAAACAACCGTTATTGGTATTAACTAACGAAACCATTGAAACCACCGACCCGTTTGTTTTTAAAACCGATGGGACAACAATTTATGTGAACGCGGAGCAAATAGAACTGAATGGAAATATTGACGTTCAAACGGGCTATAAAGCAGAACTTCATGCAACAAAAAGCATCCGTTTTGTATCGGGAAATACGAATATCAGCAACAAAATCAGGTTTAAAAATGTAGCTGCATTCTCAAACTTCGGCAAGAACCCCGAAACATCTCAAAGTGAAATTGAGGCGTTCTGTCAAGACCAAAATAATGGTTACAAAGCATTGCAAACGGCAAACAAAACGGATGAAGAAAGCTCTGTACCTGAAACAGAAGAACCTATTGCAAAAATTGAGACCAAAGTGTACCCCAACCCCGCTTCAAATGTTGTGAGCGTATCAATAGAAACGGATGAGGAAAAGGAATATACCTTCCAAGTTTACGATTTAATGGGCAGGGTTCTAATTAACGAGACCCTTAAAGGAGCTAACCAGCCTTTGTTTGAGATTACAACTGACCAACTGGCAAATGGCACCTACTTATTGCGCATTAACTCACAAGACGGTGCAATTGCTGAAACCCACAGAATAGTTATTTTAAAATAGCTACAACTCCAATTTATATAATAGTCCCATTTGAAGGGATGCACAGTGTTTTTACACCATAGCCGCACCAATCGGTGCGGCTATTTTAAACCCTTTACCTGAAACAAGATGATGCAACCCGCACACCGATGGAATGACCTGCAACAAAGGGCAAAACTGTTTTTAAACCGTCCCGCGTACAAGTACAGCACGATGGACACCGATAAATTACCCCAAACAGGCGGGGTGTATCTCATCTGCCTTGTAGATGACACCTTAGAAGAGACCCCTCTGTATATCAATTTTACCAGCAATCTCCGCAACGAAATACTGACCAAACGGACAGCCTTTATCCTGACCCAATTAAAAAGCCCCCAAAAGGCAGCCGAAGTCTTAAAGTCAAATTGCTACCTTCGCTACATTGCTGAATCCGACCCGAAAGAGCAAATGGCACTCACTGTTGCTATCTCATTGGAGTTAAAACCGCTTTACCTAAACAACTAAGTCGCTGTACCTATGTTGTACCCATTAGAAAAATAGATGCTTTTTTTTATCTCATAAAAAACTGAATATAAATTACTTAATACATTATATTTAAACAACAAACGAGCTTGCCGAAGGAGTGCGGTGGTCTGTTCCCCTATGCATCACCCACTTCAAAACATCTATTGGCGGCAATGTATGCCTCAACTTCGGGAGTAACTAAATAGCTGATAGGAGCTTTTTGACCTATTAAATCACGGACGTATGTAGCCGATATATGCAATACCGGAGCATCGTAAAAAATAATGTTAGGATGCTTTTCCATTTCGTCGCTTCTATACCCAAAACGGTGGTACACCAATAACTGGTGGTGTGCTAAAATTTCCTCAAAATCCTTCCACTTATTAAACGAAGCAAGGTTATCGCTCCCCATTATAATTTTAAAAACATGCTGGGGATACGTGCTGCGCAAATGGCGCAATGTATCAACCGTGTACGATGGCAGGGGCAGGCCAAACTCAACATCGCTTGCCTTAAGATAGGGTTTACTGCCAATAGCCAGTTTCACCATTTGCAGGCGTTGCTGTTGGGGCAATAAATCGCTGTGGGTTTTAAACGGGTTTTGGGGCGATACAATAAACCATACTTCATCCAACCGCCCAAAGTGGCGCATATAGTTGGCTATTATAAGATGCCCTATGTGTATGGGGTTAAACGAGCCAAAAAACAATCCTATATTCAAAGGGCAGCGGGTTTTAAGATTGGATAAACCGGGTTACAATTTCCTGCGCCCGTTGTTGGGCATTTTCCAGCACATCATTAATCAACCTCACATCCGCATATTTTTCATACTCAAGCTCGTGGCGGGCTTTGCTAAGGCGCATCTCCAATTGCTCGGCAGTTTCAGTACTACGGCTGCGCAGGCGGCGTTCAAGGGTTTCAAAATCAGGCAGGGTAATAAACATCAGCAGAGCCTTATCGCCGTACATCTGCTTCAAATTTTTAGCTCCTACCACATCCACATCAAACACCACGTAATGGCCTTTGGCCCATATCCGTTCCACTTCGCTTTTCAAGGTGCCGTAAAAAACACCTTGGTACACTTCTTCGTGTTCTACAAATTCGCCGTTTGCCACACGGGTATTAAATTCATCTACTGAGATAAAATAATAATCTTTACCGTGTTCTTCGCCCGGACGTTTTGAACGTGTAGTGGCCGATATTGAAAACTCAAGCACAGGCATTTGTGCCAATAGGTATTTGGCAATGGTGGTTTTTCCTGAACCCGAGGGCGCTGATATAATGATGAGTTTACCTTGCAAAACGCATTTAAAATCGCGGCAAAGTAAATACATTTTAAGCATTATACAGTAGTACCCTTTGCGTGGCCTAAAGTAAACACCCGCAATAAGGCGTTACTTCATAATCTGTAAAATAGTTATACTTGCACCATGCCCTTTATAAAAAGGTATTTTACTTGGCTGTTGGTGTTTTTTTGCTTGGTGTTTGCCCTGCAAATGTGGTTGTGCAGCGGTACATTGGCACCCTATGCAGCAACGCTTGCCAATCCGCATTTGGTAAACGACCAAGGGGATTACATTAGCATTGAGGGTGACACGGATTTTAATACGCTGGGCTGTTATTACATTGCCAATTACGACCACAAGCACTACATAGCTAACTACAAACTGATTGACGGCAAACCGAAGGAAGAATGGAACTGGGCATATTTACTGCGCCGTCCGTTGCTGTACATGGTAAGCTACCCGTTTATGAAGATGTTTGGTTTTACAGGCGGTGGTTTTGTGATGGCCATAGTACTGAATATTGCCGCACTTGTGTGGTTTTGCCTGTGGGCCAAAAAACGCTGGGGCGAAACGGCTTCCTTTGTGGGGTTGGTGTTGCTGAGTGCTTACCCCGCCACTATGTATTGGAGCGGGATGCCCTACCCGCATATTTTAATAACCGCCTGCACACTGGTGCTTACCATATTGCTGTATAAAGTTTGGGAAACCCGCAGTTTACGTAAAACTGCGGTGTATAGTCTGTTGGCGGGTATTAGCTTTTTGGCGTACGACACCTACATATTTTTTATCCCTGCTTTTGGTTTGTTGCTGTTGCTGCAAAAAAAGTGGCGCGCCATTCCTGTATCAATGGTGATGTTGGTATTACCCCTTGCTCTTTGGCTATGGTTTTTAAGCGGGCGAACATTACCGCAATCCAGCGGAAATACTGATATATACGGCAACATTATCAATGCGTATTTGGGCGCAACGGGTGATGTGTTGTGGGCTAATTTCAAAAAGCTGCCCTACTTGCTGTACCGTAACTTTTTTGATGCTACGTATTTTTATTTGGCGGTGCTGTTTTGTGTGGTAATTGTACTGGGAAAAGTGACCCGCAGCATTGCGCTTGATTTGCCCTTTTGGGCTATTGCAGTGAGTATGCTTACGGTATTTGTGTTTAACAACATGGCTCCCTATTACGAGGGATGGCAGATGCGCGGTGATTGGATTGCCCGTATCTACCAGCCTGCCGTAGTCCTTATTTTGTTGCTTGTTTTCGGGGTCATAAAAACGTGGGAACGCGACGGAAATATGCTGCCCATGTACATTGTGTTGGGGTTGGCTGTTGCTGTGTTTGTGTTTAATACAAGAATAAATGTATTACCCGCGCTTGGCAACGACTCGCTAACCTACCACCATTACCGTTTTTATTTTCACTCCATGCCCGAAACTATGGGGCAAAATCTTGAAAAATACGGTCGTAGGCCGTTGTGGGTTTGCCCTTGATAATTCTCCGCAGTAGTACTTAAAGTGCTATTCAATCTATAAAACACTCAAATTCTAAATGCACAGGGTTATACAACCCTTGGTTGAAATACAGCTTATTAACCACCTGTTAACAAATGTTGTATGCGGGGCAAGGGCATCACAACAAAAAAATGTAGGTTTGCACTAAGATGGTTCAGGTGAGAGGCAAGCAAATAGTGGTGGACATTCATATCCCATGCCTTATTGACCAGTTAAACCCCGAAACAGGGTTTAATATGGTGAAGGTATTGGAATACCTTGAGTGTAAGGTGAATTATGATACTGAACAAACCTGCTGCGGAATGCCCGCCTATACCAACGGTAATTTTGATGATGCCAAACTAATCGGCGAAAAATTTATCCGCGAGTTTCAATACGACCGTCATGCGGTTTCTATTTCGGGAGCTTGCGTTGGTGCCGTGCGCCAGTGGTACACGCACCTGTTTAATAACAGTATGCTGCACAACCCTTGCAAACGCTTGCAGAAGAACCTGCACGAGATATGCGAGTTTATTGTGGATGTTTTGAAAAAAGAAGACTTGGGTTTGAGCCTTGCCGCCAAAGTTTGCTACCACGATAGTTGCCAATCGTTGAAAAGCGGCATTAAAACTGCTCCGCGTACCTTGTTGCACAATATTAAAGGGATTGAATTGATTGAAATGACCCGCCCTGAAGAATGTTGCGGCTTTGGTGGTTTTTTTGCCACCGACCACGAAGACATTTCAGTATCGTTAGCCGAGCAGAAGGTGAACGATGCGTTGAAAACAGGGGCAGAGTATATCGTCTCTAACGACCCCGGCTGCTTGATGCACATGGATGCTTATATCAAAAAGAAAAATCTCCCCCTAAAACCTGTACATATAGTAGATTTGCTGGCAAGGGCAATAGGGTAGTCTTTTTAGCTGCGATACTTAGCTAAAGGCTAACGTATAAACGCTGTTACGCATGAAAAATTTCTCAAAAAACCACCTCGAAGATTTTTGCAAAAACGTATTTACTAAAATGGGTTGCAGCGATGCACACGCAACGCTTGCTACCGATGTTTTGGTAAAAGCCGATATGCGCGGCATCGATTCGCACGGAGTAGCTCGTTTATCAGGCTATGTGCGGTTGTGGGAAGCCGGTAGGATTAATGCCACGCCCGATATTCGGGTGGTACACCAAACGCCTTCAACAGCAACTATTGACGGTGATGGCGGACTTGGTTTGGTGGTAGCCCCTTTTGCCATGCAGGTGGCTATTGAAAAAGCACAAGCAGTAGGCAGCGGTTGGGTATCGGTTAAAAACTCTAACCATTTCGGCATTGGAGCATACCACGCTTTAATGGCCGTTGAAAAAGACATGGTGGGCATCAGCATGACGAATGCCAGTCCGCTGGTAGCCCCTACAAATAGTAAAGAACGTTTATTGGGCACTAACCCCATGTGTTTTGCCATACCGGGGGGTAAATACCCGCCTGTGGTGAGCGATATGGCGACTTCGGCGGCGGCCAACGGTAAGCTGGAGATTGCCCAACGCTTGAACAAAAGCATTCCGCAAGGATGGGTGCAAGACAAAGACGGACAAGCCAGTACCGACCCTAACGAATTGAAAAAGGGAGGTGCACTATTGCCATTAGGAAGCATGGAAGAGGCCGGCCACAAAGGGTACGCTCTTGCATCTGTAGTAGATATATTTTCGGCGGTTTTATCGGGGGCAAATTACGGTCCTTGGGTACCGCCGTTTGTCAGCTTCTTACCTCTTGCCCCTGATATGCCCGGCCAAGGTATCGGTCATTTTTTGGGAGCAATGCGGGTTGACGGTTTTCGTCCGTTGGAAGAATATAACACACACATAGAAAACTGGATTGAACGGTTTAAATCATCTCCTGCCATTGAAGGGCAAACCGTACTAATACCGGGTGAACCCGAAACGTTTGAGTACGCGAACCGACTAATCGGCGGTATACCTCTTACCGAAGCGGTAATAAACGACCTGACTGAACTGGGAAATAAGATGGGAATAGCGTTTTAGGTTAATTACCCTTATTTATTAACAGGATTTCAATCCTGTTCTGTTAAGATTACCGTATTGGAGCGGACTTAAGTCCGCTCCAATAC
>OFDN01000335.1_pt1 | contig 40529 bp, 27 predicted proteins | sample 1520971 | NCBI WGS metagenome assembly OFDN01 (sample SAMEA94257418, study PRJEB24077) | hot springs metagenome | biome: Aquatic biome; feature: Geographical feature; material: Water | place: India | collected 2012-06-12 | depth 5 m | reverse complement strand
GGCGCCCCCCCCAGCCGGGTCAGCACCAGATGATCGCGCCGTGTCACCTCGGCCACCCAGCCGGGATCGATCACGGTCGTGCCGGTGCGCTCGGCGATGATGGCGGGGCCGACGACGCGGTTGCCGGGCAGCAGCCGGTCGCGGTCGTAGACCGGAGCCTCGTGCTCTTCCCCGCCCGCGCGCATGTGCACGGTGGCGAGGCGGCGCGGCAGGGCGCTGGTGGTCGGTTCCGAGTGCTCGGGATCCTCGACCGCGTCGGTGCGCCCGACCACCTCGACCGACACCGCCTCCACCACCAGCGTGCTGCCCGCCATCATGAAGCCGAAGCGACGGCGGTGCGCCTCCTCGAAGGCGGCGGTCATGGCGGCGATGCCGCCGAACTCCACGACCAGCGCCGTGTCGCTGCCCTCCACCTTCAGATGCGCCTTGCGGTGTGCCTCGACCAGCACCACCGGCACGCCCTGGCGCGCCAGCTCGGCCCGTCCCTCCGTCTCCAGCGCGTTGAGAGCGCGGTCAAGGGCGGCGACCAGCTCCCCGGTCAGCCGCGCCTCCACCGCCCGCTCGCGCATGGCGATCACGTCGGCCAGCCCGATGCCATAGGCCGACAGCACGCCGGCTTGCGGGTGCAGGAACACCCGCCGGATGCCCAGCGCCTCCGCCACCCGGCAGACATGCTGCCCGGCCGCCCCGCCGAAGCCGTTCAGCGTGTAGCCGGCCACATCGTGCCCGCGCTGGACGGAGACGGTCTTGATGGCGTTCGCCATGTTCTCCACGGCGATGCGCAAGAAGCCCTCCGCCACCTCGGCCGGGCTGCGCGCCACACCGGTGGCGTCGGCCACCTCGGCGGCCAGCACGGTGAACTTGTCGCGCACCACACCGGCGTCGAGCGGCTCGTCGCCGCCGGGGCCGAAGACCGGCGGGAAGAAGCGGGGCTGGATGCGCCCAAGCATGACGTTGCAGTCGGTCACCGTCAGCGGCCCGCCGCGGCGGTAGCAGGCGGGGCCGGGGTTGGCCCCGGCGCTTTCCGGCCCGACGCGGAAACGCGCGCCGTCGAACACGCAGAGCGAGCCACCGCCGGCCGCCACCGTGTGGATGTGCATCATCGGCGCCTGCAGCCGGACCCCGGCCACCACCGTGTCGAAGGCGCGCTCGTACTCCCCGGCGTAATGCGACACATCGGTGGAGGTGCCACCCATGTCGAAGCCAATGACCCGGTCGAAACCGGCCATGGCCGCCGTGCGCACGGCCCCCACCACGCCGCCGGCGGGGCCGGACAGGATGGCGTCCTTCCCCTGGAACAGCCGGGCGTCGGTCAGTCCGCCGTTCGACTGCATGAACATCAGCCGCACGCCGGCCAGATCCTCCGCCACCCGGTCCACATAGCGGCGCAGGATCGGCGACAGGTAGGCGTCGAGAACCGTGGTGTCGCCGCGCGCCACGATCTTCATCAGGGGGCTGACCTGATGGCTGACCGACACCTGCGCGAAGCCAACGGAGCGGGCGAGTGCGGCCACCTGCCGCTCATGCTCGGGAAAGCGGTAGCCGTGCATCAGCACCACCGCGGCAGCGCGGAAGCCGTCCGCCCACGCCTTCTCCAGCCCGACCCGGACGGTGCGTAGGTCCACCGGCTTCAGCACCGTGCCGTCGGCCCGCACCCGCTCCGGCACCTCCACCACGCGGCCGTGCAGCAGCTCCGGCAGGACGATGCGGCGCGCGAAGATGGACGGGCGCGCCTGATAGCCGATGCGGAGCTGGTCGGCGAAGCCCTCGGTGATCAGCAGCACCGTCGGCTCGCCCTTGCGCTCCAGCAGCGCGTTGGTGGCCACCGTGGTGCCCATCTTCACCGAGTCGATCACGTCGGCTGGGATCGGCTCGCCCGGTTCCAGCCCCAAAATCCGCCGGATGCCCTCCACCGCCGCATCCTGGTAGCGTTCCGGGTTGTCGGACAACAGCTTGTGGGTGACGACGCGGCCATCGGGCTGGCGGGCGACGATGTCGGTGAAGGTGCCGCCACGATCGATCCAGAACTGCCACCGCCCGCCCATGCCTTGCCCTCCACCGACCCGCGCCGTCGCGTGGCAGTGTGACGAACGCAGCGGCCGGGTCAACCGCGCCGGACGGGCGGCGTCATTGCACCCGCTTCTTCGCCATGCGCTCCAGCGCGTCATGGCCGATCAGGGCCAGCTTGACGGTCTTGGGAATCGGGCTGGCGCCCGACTCGTAGCGACGGACAGCCGCCAGCCCGATGCCCAGCGCCTCGGCGAATCCGGGCTGCGTCAGACCGCGAGCGGTGCGCCAGCGGACCAGGCGGGCCCCATCCTGCGCCAGCGCCATATCCCACAGCACCCCGGCGGCCAGGGCCGATCCGTCCGGCCATGCCACCATCGCGCCGGCGTCCGCCACCGCCGGCTGGCGGAACAGCGCCTCGTCGACAGGGGCGTGAAGAGACACGTCGATGGTGTGATCGACCCCGTCGGCCCAGGTCACGACGACGGCACGGCCCTCCACGGCACGGACGGCCGTCACCCTTCGTTCCTTCATCGAGCCCCCGGGGTTCCGACGTTCCAAGGATGCCGCGATATGGGGCCGCGAGGGCCACCCTGCAACCGCGACGCCGGGCGGGTGCGCCGTGGCGGAATGTTCAGCCGGGACCGCCCGACAGAAGCTCGCGGATCGCCTTGATCAGCATGTGGGGGCGATAGGGCTTGGTGATGACGCGGTCGACCCCGAGCTTGTCGAAGGCCATGGAGGCCATGTCCTGCGGCACGCGGTCGCCGATGGCGGACACCACGATCACCTTCACGCCGGGCTGGACCTGGCGGGCGAGCTGCACCACCGAGAAGCCGTCGACATCGGGCATCATGATGTCGGTCAGCACCAGATCGACCTCGTGGATGCGCAGGTCGCGCATGGCGACACGGCCATCCTCCGCGCGGATGACGTCGTGTCCGTCCTGCTCGCAGACGAGGGACGCGAGTTCCAGCGAAGTGATGTCGTCATCGACGACGAGGATCCGTGCCATGCCGTGCCAGGAAATGAACCGACCACCGATGTGCGCACACCCGGCGGCGTTGCGTCAACACTTCCGAAACCCGCGGTGCGCGCACCCGCCCCGGGGCTCAGGCGAGCTGACTGTGCGCGGGTTGCACAGGGTCCTGGTTGGCGGCGTGGATGCGCTGCACATCCTCCCACCGGTTCAGGAAGGCGTCCACGCAATCCGGGTCGAACATGGTGCGCCGCCCCGCTTCCAGGAAGCTGCGGGCACGGTCGAGCGACCATGGTTCCTTGTAGGGCCGCGCGCTGGTGAGCGCGTCGAACACGTCGGCGACGGTGACGATCCGCGCTTCCAGCGGGATGTCGGCCCCGGCGAGACCGCGGGGGTAGCCGGTGCCGTCCCACCGCTCGTGATGGCACTGCGCGATGACGGCGCCGAGCTGCAACAGCGGGACCCGGCTGCCGGACAGGATGGAATGACCAATGACAGCGTGTTGCCGCATCAACTGAAACTCGGTGTCGCTCAGCCGACCCGGCTTCAGCAGGATCATGTCGGGGATGCCGATCTTGCCGATGTCGTGCATGGGGGCGGCGATTCGGATGTTCCGGCAACGCTCCCGCGCCAACCCCAACTGCTCGGCGATCACCTCGGCGTATTGGGCCATCCGGTCGATGTGCAGGCCGGTTTCCGGGTCGCGGAACTCCGCCGCCCGGCACAGGCGCACCACCAGCTCCATCTCGCGGTCGCGGATGTCGGTCGTGGCGCGCGCCACCTCGTCCGCCAGAAGGGCCGCCTTGTCGCGCAGCAGGCGCTGGCTGCGCCGCAGCGCCAGCAGGTTGCGCACACGCGCCCTGAGTTCACCGACGCGGACCGGCTTCTCGATGAAGTCGGTGGCCCCGCGCTCCAGCGCTTCGACCCGCAGGTCGTCGAAGCGGTTCGCGGTCACCATGACGATGGGGACGTCGGCGAAGCGCGGGTCGTCGCGCAGGATGCCGATCATCGTCACGCCGTCCAGCTCCGGCATCATGTGATCGACCAGCATCAGGTCCGGCTCGTGGGTGCCGAGCCAGGCGAGAGCCGCCAGCGGGTCGGAGAAACCTACGGACGAGCATCCCTCCAGACGGTCGATCAGGGCCGCCATGACATCGAGGTTGGTCGGATCGTCATCGACGATGAGCACGCGCATGTCGGTCGTCACCATTCCCTCACGCGACACGGGTCATGGCCCTGCGGGCCTCGGCAAGCTGTTCGGGAAGGCTGGCGGCGGTCCGCCGCAGGGCATCCCCGTCCTCCTCCGCGATGCCGCGGCGGATCTCCTCGAACGCGGCGCTCAGCGCGGACAGGCCCAACGCCCCCGACGCGCCCTTCAGCCGGTGGGCGATGCTGTCCGCCTTCTGCAGGGCGGCCTCCGCGGGGCGCGCCCCTTCGCCCAGGCTGGCGAGCAGGTCCGGCACCCGGCGGTCGGCGTCGTTGAAGAAGACCTCGACCATGGAGCGCAGCCGGTCGGGACCGATCATCTCGATCAGCTCGCGCACCTGTTCGCCATCCATCACACCGCTTTTCGACAGCCGGGCGTCCGGTGGCGGCGAGCCCGCTGGCGGCTCGACCACCGTCCCGGCGTCCGGTTCCGGCGGCGGTGCCACCGAGGCGATGGCCTTCAGCAGCGACGCCCGCGACACCGGCTTGGCGACATGGGCGTTCATGCCGGCGGCGAAGCAGCGTTCGACATCGTCGGCCATCGCGTTGGCCGTCATGGCGATGACCGGCACCGCCGCCCGCGGTCCGTCGAGCCCGCGGATCGCCCGTGTCGCCTGCAGCCCGTCCATGTCCGGCATCTGCATGTCCATGAAGACGACATCGTGGTTCCCCGCGGCGACCGCCTCCACCGCCTCGCGCCCGCCAGAGACGACATCGACGCTGTGCCCCAGCATGATCAGCAGCCCTTGCGCGACCTGCTGGTTGATGAGGTTGTCGTCCACGACCAGCATGCGCAGCGCCCGTCGCGGAGCGGCCGTGGTGGTCGAGAGCCCGGACGGTGGATCCGGCACGGCGACCGGCTCGGGCGCCGCCAGTCCGGGAGCCGCGGCCAGCGGCAGCTCGAACCAGAAGGTGCTGCCGCGCCCGCGACCGCTGTCCACGCCGATCGCGCCGCCCATCGCCTCGACCAGCCGGCGGCAGATGGCGAGGCCCAGACCGGTGCTGCCGCGCCGCCCGGTGTCACGGCCGACCTGACTGAAGGGCTGGAAGAGCCGGCGCTGCTCGTCCGGCTCGATGCCGACGCCGGTGTCGCGGACCTCGAAGCGGTAGTGGCCCGCGCCGCCGGAGCGGCGCAGCGACACCTGCACCTCCCCGCTGTCGGTGTATTTCACCGCGTTGCCGACCAGGTTCGTCAGCACCTGGCGAAGGCGTCCGGCGTCCGCTTCGACCGCCGGCGGAACATCGTCGGCGATGCGTCGCGTCAGCCGCAACCCCTTCGCCGCGGCGAGCGGCGCCTGGAGGTCGACGACGTTGCCGACCAGCGCGCCCAGCTCCACCCGCGACGGTCGCAAGGTGATACCGACCTGCTGCATCCGCGCGACATCGAGGATGTCGTCGATCAGGTCGACGAGCGCGCGCGCCGAATCGCCAATGGCGACCGCGCGCTCCCGCTGCTCCGGTGCGAGGCGGCTGTCGAGCAGCAGATCGACCATGCCGATGACCCCGTTCATCGGGGTGCGGATCTCGTGGCTGACGGTGGCGAGGAAACGCGACTTCGCCTCGTCCGCGGCCTCGGCCTGCTCGCGCGCCGCGGCGTTCTCGGCCAGTCGGGAGCTGAGTTCCCGGTTGGCCGCCGCAAGCTCCGCCCGATGGTGGCGGGCGGCGCGCTCCATGCGCCGCACCACCACCAGCAGCAGCCCGTATGCCGCCGCGAACGCCGGAAGCAGGAGCAGGGCCAGACGGTGGACCAGCGCCTCCGACCGGTTCAGCACATCGGTGCGGTCGGCGTAGATTTCGACCACCGCCACGACCCGCCCGCCTTCCATCACGGGGGCGTAGCTCGACACCACATCACGCTCGAACACCTCGCCCTCGAAGCTCTGCATCCAGTCGCGGTGGATGAGCTGCCCGTTGGCGGTTCCGGACAAGGCCATGCGAACGCCGGGATTGGCCGCCTGCGGCTCCCCGATCTGCGCGCTGGTGGTCGAATAGAGCGTGGTGCCGGCGGAATCGTAGACCTTGACCTTCAGGATGTCGGTGCCGGCGACGAACGCCGCGACGATGGAGTCGGCCTGCGCGATCTCCGGCCGCACACCGGTCGCGTCCTGCAGCCCGCCCTGCGGCGGGGACAGCAGCGGCGCGACCCGCGGCCAGACCGTGTTCGCGAAGGTGAGCGCGACCGTCCGGTTGCCGGCCAGCGTCGCCTCCTCCGTCGTCTGGCGGGCGACCGTGCCGATGCCGAGCACCGTCGCCCCATAGGCGAGCGCGGTCAGCAGCATGCCACCAGCGGCGACGATGATGGCGATGCTGGGCCGTCGTCCCATGCTGGCCTCCCTGGGCAGGTCGGTGAGGGCTTGCGGAGCGGGCCGCGGTTCACGCTCGCTGGTCCGCGTGGTCGCCGGCCCCACCGGTCGGGGCTTCTCCGCCCCTTCCGGCCCCGGCGCCTCGCCCATGGATGCGACCGCCGTCGCCGCGGTGGCGGCCCCGGCGAAGGGTGCGACCGCATCGGCCAGCGCGGTGGCGGAAAAGGGCTTGGCAACGCGGGTGGAAAAGCCCATGCGCCGGCACTCGGCCATCGACGGGCCGCCGCTGCCGACCAGGGCGACGAAGGCCGGCGGTGATGCCGTTGCCCCGGGCCGCAGCGCATCCACCACGCCGCGACTGCTGTCGATGAACAGGTCGGCATCGGCGACCACCACGTCGAAGCTGCCGACGGCGAGCGCCGCGGTCAGCGCGTCGCGGTCAGCGACCGTCTCCACCCGATGGCCCTTGCGGCGCAGCAGCTCCTCCGCCAGCCGGCGGTCGAGCGCCTTCGGCTCGGCCACCAGCACGCTGAGGACGCCGGCCGCCGGCCGATCCCGGTCGGACGCCGCCGTTTCCGCCCCGTCCGCCGGCCGCAGGGGCAGGTCCACATGGAAGGTGCTTCCCCGGCCCGGCTCGCTGTCCACGCCGATGGACCCGCCCATGACCTGGACGAGCCGCTGCGCGATGGCCAGCCCCAGGCCGGTGCCGCCATAGCGGCGGGTGCTGGACTGGTCGATCTGGCTGAAGGCGGCGAACAGCCGGTCGCGATCCTCCGCACGGATGCCGATGCCGGTGTCACTCACCGCGAAGCGCATCGGCGTGTCCCCGGGATCCGCTCCCGGTGAGCGCCGGACGGTCAGGTCGATCCGCCCGGCATCGGTGAACTTGACGGCGTTAGAGACCAGGTTCTCCAGGACCCGCCGCAACCTCCCCTCGTCGCCGACCACCGCCGTCTCCGCCGCCGCGTCGGCCGTCACGGTCAGCACCAGAGTCTTTTGCCCGGCGCGGTCGCGGAACGTCTCCGCCACCGACCGCAGCAGGACCGCCGGCACGAACGGCCCGCGGCTGGCCTGCGCCGCGTCGCCATCGATGCGCGAGAAATCGAGGATGTCGGAGATGATGCGGTCGAGCGCTTCGGCCGAGCGGAGAACGGTGTCTGCGAAGCGGCGTTGCGGCGGCTCGAGCGATGTGTCGAGCAGCAGCCCGGTCATCCCGATCACGCCGTTGAGCGGGGTCCGCAGCTCGTGGCTGACGGTCGCCAGGAAGTCGGATTTGGCGCGGTTCGCCGCTTCGGCGGCGTTGCGCGCACGGTGCAGGCTCTCGGTCAGATCCTCAAGCGCGCGGCGGGAACGGGCTTCGCGCAGAAGCAACCGGGTGAGCGAGGCGAAAAGCAACGCGAAGCTCAGGACCAGCGCCGCGATCAGCCACTGGAACCCGGCGAACCGCTCGACCAGGGCGCTGCGGTCGGCGACCACCCGGTCGCTGGTGGTGCGCAGGACATCCAGGATGAAGCGCTGGGCATCCCGGCCGCCGACGTCGATGCGGTCGAGCAGCCCTCCCCTGACCGCCGCGGCGAGCCGGACTTCGTCGGCGACATCCGGCTCCCAAGCCCGCACCGCGGCGTCCACGGCCCGCAGCGCCTGCACCGCGTCGGCGCTCTCCTTCACGATGTCGCCGACCTCGCCGCTTTCCAGGGTCGGAAAGCGGCTGAGCAGGATCTCGTAGCGCAGCGCAACGTCGTCCGCCGTGTGGCGACCGAGGGCGTAGCCCATCACCGTGCCCTGGAAGCGGTACAGCTCCGCCTGGAGCTGGTACGCGGCCCACACCGTGTTCTCTGTCGCCTTGGACGAATGGCGGCGCGCATCCTCGACGATCACCAGCAGCCGGACCGCCACCAGGGCGGCCAGCGCCAGCGCCACCAGCGCCAGCAGTGCCACGCCGACGTTGAGGCGCGGGAGTCTCATCGGACCTCGATCCGGCTCACCTGCCAGATCGCCTGGTAGTAATGGCGGTCGTTGCGCAGTTCGGCGTGATCATCAAAGGGGAACATCAGCCAGTAAGGGCCACGGTCGCGGACCGACAATGGGCGTCCGTCCTGACGCATCGCCAGGATGGCTCCGTAGCGTTCCAGGAACTCCCTCGAGAGGGTCACGCTGTAGCCATCGAGCGCCGTCAGCACCACCTCCCCGCCCCGCGCGCCGAGCATGGTCAGCAACGCGTCGAGCCGCGGTCCTTCGAAGCGCGAGGCCGGCACGCTCCAGGGTGTGGCGGTGACGATCGCCGTCATGCCCACCGCCTCGAGGTCCGCCGGAACGAGGCGGACCTCAGGCCCGCGTGCGGTCGCACCGGCGACCACGATCCCCCCCCGGACCGGGGCCTCGGTGGCCCATGCCGGCAGGGACGCGCACAGCAGGCCGGAGAGAATGGCGGCCAGGGCGAAGGCGCGTGCGGGTGTCGGCATGATCATCCCCTCGATGCGCTTCCCGTCGGCCGACCCGTCATTTCACCTCGATGCGCCGGACCTGCCAGACCGAGCGGGTGTAGATCGCCTCGTTCCGGAGCTCCGGATTGCGGTCGAAGGGATAGATCACGAAGAGCGGCCCCTTGCTGCGGATCGTCAGCGCCTCTCCGTTCTGGCGGAACGCGAGGATGGGGCCGTAGCGTTCGGCATCCTCGACCGGAAGTTCGGCGGCGTAGTCGTTGAGCGCCGACACCTTCAGCGTCTTCCCGGTGGCACCCACCTTGGCGAGCAGGCGGCTGAGGAGCACGCCATCGAACTTCGGCCGCCCCTCGTGCCACGGCGTGGCGGTCTCGATGGTCGTCACCCCAAGCGCTTCAAGGTCCGCCCGGGTGAAATCGACACCACCCGCGCGGCCTTCGCCGATCAGTCCGGTCACCGTCAGGATCACCGGCTCCCCCGCTGCGCGCACCGGCGCCGATGCGCCCATGGCAAGCGCCAACACCATGATCAATCCGGCGAACCACCGGGAAAGCGCGGCGGTCGAGTGTCCCAGGAAGCGCATCAACGCGTCACCTCAGCGAGAGTGGAAGACCATGGACCTGCGTCGTCCGTGGCGCGCCGGTTTCGGCGCGTTCCGGTAAACAAGCAATCGGCGCGCCACCCGCGTGCGTTGTGAAACCATTGATTCCTAGCGGAACCCATCGGCACCGCCGCACCGAGTTTTCGCATTCTGCAACTGCGGCCTTGCAAAACAGGAAATCCGGTGCGGTTCGGACGGCTCCGGGTCGCAAAGCGCGGGCGCCCGGACCGCCTTCCGCCCTTGGGATGTCATGGCCGACGCGGTGATGCGGGACCTGTGCGCACCGGCTTGGAGAGCCTGCGCGCAATGGGCACTCGATTGCAATTCCACACACGCAATACGCCATTAAAGTGAACTGGCACCCCGCTTGCAGTCCCATCCGTTTGCCGTCTGGACGCGCAGGTCAACGCGTCGGCCGCCACCACATGCTACGGAGTGAGCCATGCAGCGATTCAGTAAACGGGTTCACCGCGCGTTGCACGCCGGAGCGATGGTCGGGCTGGTACTGTCGCCAGCGGGGGCCGGTGCCGAGGACAGCCTGGCCCTGACGCTTGTGCCCGAAATGCGTCGGATGCTGGAGAGGCCGGTCGCCATCATCGCGATCCGGGCGCAGAACGAGCGCCACGCCGCCATCGACCAGGCCACCATCGACCGGCTCGACAAGCAGTGGCGCGCCGAGACCAAGTCGGGCGACCAGCCGCTCATCGCACAGCTGATGGGAAGCCCGTTCTCCTCCTATCTGGTCCGCATCAAGGCCGAGAGCCAGGGTCTCTTCTCCGAGGTGTTCGTCACCGACAAGGTCGGGCTCAACGTCGGCCAGAGCAGCGTGACCACCGACTATTGGCAGGGGGACGAGGCCAAATACCAGAAGACCTTCCTGGTCGGCCCGGACGCGGTGAACGTGTCCAAGGTCGAGGTCGATGAGAAGACCGGCTCACGCCGCCAGCAGATCGATTTCACGATCGTCGATCCCGACACGCGCAAGCCGATCGGCGCCGCCACCATGGAGGTCGATCTCGACGAACTCGCCCGGCGCACGGCCCGCCGGACCGCCGGTTGACACAGGATAAGGACGAGGACAGGACCATGCGGACATTCATCGACGATCTGCCCATCGGCCGCAAGATGGCCGCGGCCTTCACCCTGATGTTCCTGTGCACCGTGGCGATCGCCGCCGTCGCTTACATCAAGATGGACTCGATACGGTCGCGGGTCACCGCCACCGAACACGCGCTGCACAAGATCGACCTTGTCGAGACCCTGGCCATTCAACTGGTGGACCAGCAGACCGGCGTGCGCGGCTTCCTGATCAGCGGCGATCCCGCCTTTCTCGCACCCTATGAGAAAGGGGTGCAGGGATTGGCCGAAACATCCGAGAAGCTGCGCGCCATAGACGACGGAGACACCGATTTCCGCCGGTCGGCGGAGGGCTTGGTGGCACTCGCGGGGCGCTACAGCACCGAGGTCGCGGACCGGCAGATCCGCCTGATGCGGCACCCCGACACGGTCGAGGAGGCCCGGATGCTGGAGGCTGCCGGCGTTGGCAAGCGTCTGGTGGACGAGCTTCGTGCCACCACCGACCGCATGATCTCCCACGAGATGCGCCGCCTCGAAACGCTCATGGCCGAGGAGTATTCCGCGATCCGGACGGGTTTCCGGGTGATCGAGATCGGGCTGCCCATCACCCTGCTGCTGTCGGTGGTGCTCGCCATCCTCGCAACCCGCGGGATCGCCACGCCCATCAATGGCATGACCGCCCTGATGAAGCGTCTGGCCGGCGGCGACCGGGGCGTGACCATCGACGCCCTGGGACGCGGCGACGAGATCGGCACGATGGCCGAAGCCGTCGAAGTGTTCCGCCGCAACGCCATCGAGGCAGACCGGCTGGCCGCCGAGCAGGCGGAGGAGCACGCGGCGAAGGCACGCCGGGCCGAAAACCTGGATGGCCTGCTGCGCCGCTTCCAGGCCGAGGTAACGCGGGCGCTGTCCACCGTCGAGTCCTCCGCCCGCGAGCTGAACGGCACCGCCAGCACCATGGCGTCGGTCGCTGAGCAGACCCGCAGCCAGGCGTTGGCATCAGCCACCGCCGCCGAACAGACCACCGCCAACGTCCAGACCGTCGCCACCGCGACCGAGGAGATGTCGGCGACCCTGCAGGAAATCGCATCCCAGGTCGCGAAGTCCAACGCCATCACCGCGCGCGCCGTGCGGGAGGCGGAGGAGACCGATCGCGAGGTGCGCGGGCTGAACGAGGCCGCCGTGCGCATCGGCGAGGTGGTCGGCCTGATCAACCAGATCGCGTCGCAGACCAACCTGCTGGCGTTGAACGCCACGATCGAGGCGGCGCGCGCCGGCGAGGCCGGCAAGGGCTTCGCCGTGGTCGCCAGCGAGGTGAAGGGTCTGGCCGGCCAGACCGCCAAGGCCACCGACGACATCGCCGCCCAGGTCAACGCCATGCAGCAGGCGACCAGCGGCGTCGTCGGCGCGATCCAGCGGATCGGCGAGACCATTCTGTCGATCAACGACATCTCGACGGCCATCGCCGCCGCCGTGGAGGAGCAGACGGCCGCCACCCGGGAGATCTCGCGGAATGTGCACGGTGCCGCACAAGGCACGGAACAGGTGTCGGCGAACGTCGCCCAGGTGAACGCCGCCGCCGGACGCACCGGAGACGCCGCGCGGCTCGTGCTCGGTGCGGCGGGTCAATTGTCGCGGGAATCGGACGCGCTGCGTGGCGAGGTGGATCGGTTCATGGCCGGCATCCGCGCCGCCTGACCCGCCGACCGGACCTCCGCCGACCGTCGGCCGGACCCCGCCACGTGCCGGGATCCGGCCGCATCACGCAACATGACGCATGGCATATGCCCTCCTGATCGATTAGGGTACGTCACATCGCCATGGGGTGCACGTCCTTGCTCCGTCGCCTTGCTCTTCTGACGCTGCTGCTGTGCTGCGGATCATGGTCCGCGACCGCCCGCCCGTTGCTGCTGATCTCCACGGAGAACGGCCTGGAGCATGTGCAGACCATCATCGTCCAGCGCTTCGTGGATCGGGTGCGCGCCTGCTGCGCCGACCGTGTCGATGTGGACTTCCGCAACGATGGAACGCTCTACCGCGACCGCGACGTGCTTTCGGCGCTCACCCAGGGCAAGGTCGCCATGGCGGTGGCCGGAACCTGGCAGCTCGACCGACAGGCGCCCGGCGTCGGCGTCTTCATGCTCCCCGTCTTCTTCGGACGGACGGAGGAGGAGGTGCGGCGCATCGACGACAGTCCGGTTCTGGGCCTGATGAACCGGGAGCTGGAACGGAGCCTCGGCGCCGTCGTTCTCGGCCGCTGGGTCGGGCTGGGCTTCGTGCACAGCTTCACGCTGCACCAGCCGATCGCCGGCATCGACAGCCTGAAGGGCCTGCGCATACGGTCGCCGGGCGGCATCGCCAACGCCTGGCGCCTGTCGGCGCTCGGGGCCGAGCCGGTGCCGATCGCCTGGACTGACCTGCCCTTCGCGCTTGCCGACGGGCGGGTCGATGGGCTGATCACCACCTTCGCGTCGCTCGACAGCGCCGGTCTCTGGCACCGCGGCATCCGCTACGCGCTCGAGGACCGCCAGAGCTATTCCATGTATGTGCCGCTGGTGTCCGACTATTTCTGGCGGTCGCTCGACGGGCCGACCCGCGCCGACCTGCGTGCCGCGTGGGAGTCGGGGGTGGAGGATGCCCGCGCCATGATCCGGGAGAGCCAGGCCAGGGCGAAGCAGCGGGCGATCGCCGCCGGCGTCCGCGTCATCACCATCGACCCCGCCGAAAGCACCCGGGTGCGTGCCCGTCTGGTCGGCGACCAATCAGTGATCGCCCGACGCGTCGGCATCGACGAGGAGACACTCGCCGCCATGACGGCGGCGCTGGGAAGCGGTCCATGACCGCACCGGGGTTCCGAACGTCGCCCGACGCGACGTCGCCATCGCTGCTGCGTGGCGTGTCGGCGCTGGCCGTCGCCGCGCTGGCGGCTGTCATGCTGCTGTTGGGTTCGGAAATCTGGCGCGAGCGCAACGACCGCCTGGAAAATCTGCGCTCACAGGCGGAGCGGCGCGCCGTCCTCATGGCGCAGCACGCCGACAGCGTCATCGGGCAGGCCGACGTGGCACTGGTCACCTACGCCTTTCTCATCGAATCCTTCGACGAGCGGGCGGCGGACGACGGGCTCCAGCGGGTGATGGCCCGTCAGCTTCCGCCGGGCGGCTGCATCACGACCGTCGATGCGCGCAACGAAACCGTCGGCTCGACCTGTCTGCGCCCCCGCCAGCGGAGCATCCCGCCGGAAGAGTTCTCGACGCACGCGGGCGGCCGCGCGACGCTCACCCTGGGCCATGACCCGGAACTGGCCACGGTCGCCCTGCGCCGTTCGGTGGTCCGGCCGGACGGCCGCTTTGCCGGCGCCATACAAGCGATCTTCGATGCCTCCGTCCTGCTCGGCTACGAACGGTCGCTGGGCGGGCGCGACGTGGATGCGCTGGCGACCCGATCCGGCGAGATCGTCGCCGGTCCCGGCATGCTATACGCCGGTCAGGCGGCCGGCATCGCCCGTCAGGCAGTGGCGCTGACGCTCGCGGCGGCCCAGGCGGGCGGGCCAGCGGGTGTGGGGGTGATCGATGGACCGACCATGATCGTCGCCACATCGCAGCTCCGCACCCTACCGCTCCAGGCCGTAGCGGCGTCCCCCAAGGGCGAGCTGCTCGCGGAATGGATGACCATCGCCGTGAGCGCCGGACTGATCGCGCTGATCATCGGCGGCGGCGGCGCCCTGCTCGTCGCGGCGATGGTCCGCACCGAACGGGCACGCGCGGCGACGCTGGCCGAACTCCGCTTGCGCAACCAGGCGCTGGACCAGGCGACGAATGGCGTCATCCTCTGCCGGGCCGGCGGCGGAAACCCCATCGTCTATGTCAACGCCGCCTTCGAGCGGACCACCGGCTACTCGGCCCACGAGGTGATCGGCCGCAACCCGCGCTTCCTTCAGGGCGACGAGGTGAACCAGCCCGAGCTGTGCACGATCCGCAACGGCCTGAAGGAGGGGCTCCCCGTCCAGGTGACCGTGCGCAACTACCGCAAGTCGGGCGCCTTCTACTACAATGATGTGAGCATCGCGCCGGTGCACGACGCCGATGGCCGCGTCACCCATTACATCGGCATCCAGCAGGACGTGACCGCCCGGGTGCTGGCCGAACAGGCCATGGAGGACCGGCTGCGCTTCGAACACACGCTGCTCGACACCATCCCCCTGCCGGTGTTCTCGGTGGATCTGGACGGCATCGTCATCGCCGCCAACCGCGCTTTCGAGGAGGTTATGGGACAGAAGCGCGGCAGCCTGCAGGGCCGCCGGGTGCGCGACGTGGTGCCCGACGACCCCGACGGCCGGCACGCCGCCGCCGACCGCCAGCTGTTCGAACGCGGGGGCTCGATCACCTATGAAACGCGCATCCGCCTCGCAGACGGAACACCGCGCGACATCATCGTCAAGAAGGCGGCGTTCCTCAACGCCTCGTCGCGCACAGCGGGGCTGGTCGGCGTGTTCAGCGACATCACCGACATGAAGCGCCGCGAAACCGAGCTGGCCCGGCTGGTCGAGCAGCGCGATCACGAGCGCATCCGCGCGGAGGAGGCGAGCCGCGCCAAGTCGAACTTCCTGGCTTGCATGAGCCACGAGCTGCGCACGCCGTTGAACGCGATCCTCGGCTTTTCGGAGATCATCCACGAGCGGGTGTTCGGCGACGACTGGACACGCTACGCGGAATACGCCGGCGACATCCACGACAGCGGCAGCCACCTGCTGGCGCTGATCAACGACATCCTGGACCTGTCGAAGATCGAGGCCGGGAAGCTCGACCTGGCGCCGGCGCCGCTCACCATCGAGCCGGTGGTCGAATCCGTCGTTCGGCTGGTCCGCCAGCGGGCGGCGGACCATGGTCACACGGTGAGCGTGGATTACGGAGACACCGCCGGCCTCATGCTGTTCGCCGACGACCGCGCGGTGCGCCAGATCCTGTTCAACCTCTTGTCCAACGCCATCAAATTCACGCCGGACAAGGGCCACATCACGGTGACGTGCAGCAGTGCCGGCGCCGACACGGTGGCGCTCGCCGTGTCCGACAACGGCATCGGCATCCCCGCCGACCGCATCCAGATGGTGCTGAAACCGTTCGAGCGGATCGGCGACGCCTACACCCGCAACCAGGAGGGCACGGGCCTCGGCCTGTCGCTGGTGGATTCCCTGGTGAGCGCCCTGCGTGGTACCCTGCACATCGACAGCACGTTGGGCGCCGGCACGACGGTCACCGTCACCCTTCCCAGTGTGCGCAGGGCGGACGTGAAGGCGGCGTGATCCCGGCGGTCAACCGCCTCAAGGAAGGAGCCACATGGAGACGCCCGTCAACCCGCTGGGACAGCCGGTGGGTGTTCCTCTGCCGGACTGGACGCCGCGCCCGTTGCCGCCCCGCACGCCGATGACCGGGCGCTTCTGCCGGGTGGAGCCTCTGGACACCGGGCGTCACGCCGCCCCGCTCTTCGACGCCTGCGCGCTCGACGCCGAGGGGCGGAACTGGACCTATCTCGGCTACGGCCCCTTTCCGGACGTCCACGCGTACCGGAGCTGGATGACGGGTGCGGTCGCCGGCAGCGACCCGCTGTTCCACGCCGTGGTCGATGCCGCCACCGACCGGGCGGTCGGGGTGGCCTCCTATCTGCGGATCGACCGGGGATCGGGCGTGATCGAGGTTGGGCACCTCAACTTCTCCCCGCTCATGCAGCGCAGCCCGGTCGCCACCGAGGCGATGGCGCTGATGATGCGCCGCGCCTTCGACGAGCTGGGCTACCGCCGCTACGAGTGGAAGTGCGACAGCCTGAACGCCCCCTCCCGCGCCGCGGCGGAACGGCTGGGTTTCACCTACGAGGGGACGTTCCGGCAGGCCCTCGTCTACAAGGGCCGCAACCGCGACACCGCCTGGTACTCCATCACCGACGGCGAATGGCCGGCCATCCGCGCCGCCTTCGACGCATGGCTGGACCCGGCCAACTTCGACGCGGACGGGCGGCAGATCCGGCGCCTGTCGGAGCTGCGGCTCAGCCCGCCGCCAGAGCCGCGCTGATCGAGGCCGCGAGCGGCGTGGTCGGCCGACCGATCAGCCGGCCGAGCGCGCGCCCGTCGTCGAACAGGGCGCCGCCGGCCGCCGCCGCGTCGGACTGGGCGATCAGGTCGGCCAGCCCCTCCGGCAGACCGGCGTGCAGCAGGATCCCCCGGTATTCGGCTTCCGGCAGGTTGTTGTAGGGGATCGCGCGGCCGGTCTGGCGCGACAGCTCCGCCGCGAACTCCGCCAGCGTGAAGGCGCGGTCGCCGGCCAGCTCGTAGACGCGGCCCGCCGGCAGCTCCGCCGCGGTCAGCACGGCGGCGGCGGCCTCCGCGTAATCCGCGCGCGCGGCGGACGCGATCCGCCCCTCCCCCGCACTGCCCAGCACGACGCCATGCTGAAGCGCAACGGGGACGGAGGCCGTGTAATTCTCCGTGTACCAGCCGTTCCTCAGCAGGGCGTGCGGAATGCCGCTGGCGGCCAGAAGTTCCTCCGTCGCGCGGTGCTCCACCGCGACGCCGAGGGTGGACGTGTCGGCACGCAGGACGCTGGTGTAGGCGATGAAGGGCACACCGGCGGCCTTGGCGGCCTCGATCACCGCGCGGTGCTGCGGCAGGCGGTGGCCGATGGCGTTGCCGGAGATCAGCAGAAGGCGGTCGATGCCGGCGAGCGCCGCGGCCAACGTCTCCGGCTCGTCATAGTCGGCGCGGCGTACGGCGATGCCCCTGGCGGCCAGGTCCGCCGCCTTGGCGGGATCGCGGACGAGGGCGACGATATCCCCGGCCGCAACCCGGCTCGTCAAGGCGTCGATGACCAGACGGCCGAGCTGGCCGGTGGCTCCGGTGACGGCGATCATGATGGACTTCCTCGGCTTGTGTGAGACGAAGCCGCAAGCTAAGCTCGTACCGCCAATCCCGGAAGTACGCACAAAAAAGTAAGTACCCCATGGCCGACCCAGAGCACCGTGAGAGCATCACCGAGCTGATCCGCCGCGGCGTCGTTCTCAGCCCCGACTGCCCGTCGCGCGAGGTGCTGAAACGGATGACCAGCCTGTGGGGTCTGCTGGTCCTGATGATCCTGCGCGACGGCACCCGCCGATTCAGCGACCTGCGGAGGGCGGCGGCAGGCGTCAGCGAGAAGATGCTGGCGCAGACCCTGCAGGGGCTGGAGGCGGACGGCCTGATCGACCGCCACGCCTTCCCTGTCATCCCGCCCCATGTGGAATACAGCCTGACGCCCCTGGGCGTGGAGGCGGCGGAGCGGGTGGCGGCGCTGGCCGACTGGGTCGAGGTGAACCTGCCGCGGGTGATGGAGGCCCGCGCGATGCGACAGGCGGCGGAGTAGCCGGGAACACACCGCGCGGCCGGCACGTTGCCTCGGGCATGGCCGCAACCCGTTCCGTCGCAGCAGCCGCTGCCGCGCTGACGATTCTCGTCACCGGCGCCGCAACCTCGGCGACCATCACGGTCGCCTGCTCGGCCCTTGGCATCGGCCAGCGGCTGTGCCGGGAGGGGGCGGAGGCTTGGGCGGCGGGGTCGGGCAACGCCGTGCGCTTCGTCGCCATGCCCAAGGCGGCCGGCGACCAGTTGGCGCTTTACCAGCAGCTTCTCGCCGCCGGGTCCGGCGACATCGATGTGCTGCAGATCGACGTGGTGTGGCCGGGCCTGCTGGCCGGCTATCTCGCCGACCTGTCGGGGCGGGTGCCGCCGGATGCGCTGGACGCCCATCTGAAGCCGCTGGCCGACAACGCCGTGGTGAAAGGCCGGCTGGTTGCCCTGCCCTGGTTCACCGATGTGGGCCTGCTCTACCACCGCGCCGACCTGCTGTCCCGCTACGACCGCCCGGTGCCAAGGAGCTGGGCCGAGCTGGAGGAGACCGCCCGCATCGTGCAGGAGGGCGAACGCGCCGCCGGCCGCGACCGGCTGTGGGGCCATGTCTGGCAGGGCCGCGCCTATGAGGGGCTGACCGTCAACGCGCTGGAATGGGTGGACAGCTTCGGCGGCGGCTTCGTGGCACCCGACGGGCGCGTCACCGTCACCGAACCGCCGGTGGTGGACGCCGTCGCCATGGCCGCCGGCTGGATCGGCACGATCAGCCCGGTCGGCGTGCTGAACTACACGGAGGAGGAGGCACGCGGCGTCTTCCAGTCCGGCAACGCCGTGTTCATGCGCAACTGGCCCTACGCCTGGCCGCTCGCCAACGCCGCCGACAGCCCGGTGCGCGGCGTGGTCGGCGTCTCCCCCCTCCCCGCCGGCCCTGGCGGCCGGGCAAGCGGCGCGCTTGGCGGGCAGATGCTGGCGGTCAACGACCACTCCTCGAACCGCGAGGCGGCGGCCGATCTGGTGGTCGGCCTGACCGGCCCGGCGGAGCAGAAGCGCCGCGCCATCGCCGGCGGCTACAACCCCACCATCCGCGCCCTCTACGACGACCCGGATATTCTGGCCGCCCAGCCATTCGTCGCCGAGGTGCGGCGCGCCGTCGACAGCGCCGTCGCAAGGCCGGCGCGGGCCACCGGCATGCGTTACACCCAGGCCTCCGCCGCCATCCGCAACGCCGTGCACGCGGCGCTGTCCGGTCGGCAGACGGCTCGGGACGCCATGGAGGAGCTGGACCGCAACCTGTGGCGCATCAGCCGCGGCGGCCGCTGGTGAGGGGCGCATGAGGAGCGGCGGCCCCGTGGAGCGGATGCGCCGGCGCACCGTGCCGATGTTCGTCCTTCCCATGGTGGTGGTGCTGGCGCTGGTCGCCGGCTGGCCGCTGGCCCGCACCCTGTGGTTCTCGTTGACCGACGCCACGCTGGCGACCCTGGACGACCATGCCGTCATCGGGCTGGAGAACTATTACTGGTTGGGCATGGACCCGGTGTGGTGGCGCACGGTCGGCAACACGCTGCTCTTCGCCCTGGTGTCGGTGTCGCTGGAGACCGTGCTGGGTTTTGCCCTCGCGCTCGTGCTGAACCGCAGGCTGCCGCTGCGCGGCGTGCTGCGCGCCGTCGTGCTGATCCCCTGGGCCATTCCCACGGTGGTGTCGGCGCAGATGTGGGCGTGGATGCTGCACGACCTTTACGGCGTGGTGAACGCAACGCTGCTGGCGTTGGGCCTCGTAGCCGCCCCAATGGCCTGGACCGCCGATCCCGCGCTGTCCCTGCCCACGGTGATCGCGGTCGATGTGTGGAAGTCCACCCCCTTCATGACGCTGCTGATCCTGGCCGCCCTCCAACTCGTCCCCGGCGAGCTGTACGAGGCGGCGCGGGTGGACGGCGTGCCGGCGCACAGGGTTTTCCTGGACATCACGCTGCCGATGGTGTGGCCGGCGGTGATGGTGGCGGTGATCTTCCGCACGCTGGACGCGCTGCGCGTCTTCGACCTGATGTACGTCCTCACCGGCAACAGCCGGGAGACCATGTCCATGTCCGTCTACGCCCGGCAGCACCTGATCGAGTTCCAGGACGTGGGGTACGGCTCGGCCGCCTCCTCCGCCCTGGTGCTGGTGGTGGCGCTGGTCACCGCGCTCGCCATCACCGCCGGGCGGCTGCGACTGGGCGACGGGGAGCCGGGGCGGTGAGGGCCGGCCGGGTGCTCGGGCTGGCAGGGCTGTGGCTTCTGGTCGCGCTCATCGTGGCCTACAGCGCCTTCCCGTTGATGTGGGCGTCCGTGTCGTCGCTGAAGACCGGCAGTGCGCTGTTCGAACCGTCCGTGTGGCCCGGCCACGCCAGCCTCGCCAACTACCGAGACATCTTCACCGTGCAGCCCTTCGGGCGGAACATTCTGAATTCGCTCGCTGTCGCCACCGGGGTGGTCGCGGTGTCGCTGGGCCTCTCGGTCACCGCCGCCTACGCGCTGGGACGCGCGTCGTTCCGCGGGCGGCGCCTGCTGCTGCTGACCGTGCTGTCGGTGTCGATGTTCCCGCAGGTGGCGGTGCTGTCGGGGCTGTTCGAGGTGATCCGCTGGCTGGGGCTCTACAACAGCCTGACCGGCCTCGGCCTCACCTACCTGATCTTCACACTGCCCTTCACGGTGTGGGTGCTGACCGCCTTCATGCGCTCCATGCCGCGGGAGCTGGAGGAGTCCGCCCTGGTGGATGGGGCCGGCCCCTGGCGCATCGTGTTCGGCATCTTCCTGCCACTAATGGGCCCGGCGCTGGTGTCCACCGGGCTGCTGGCCTTCATCGCCGCATGGAACGAGTTCCTGTTCGCCCTGACCTTCACCCTGACCGCCGACCGCCGCACCGTGCCCCCGGCCATCGCCCAGATGTCGGGCGCCAGCGCCTACGAGCTGCCCTGGGGCCACATCATGGCGGCGTCGGTGGTGGTGACGGTGCCGCTGATCGCGCTGGTGCTGGTCTTCCAGCGGCGGATTGTCGCGGGGCTGACCGCGGGTGCGGTGAAGGGCTGAATAGGGAAATCCTTCTGCCACATCGGCTGGAATAATTTTCGGCGGCCGTTGTTCTTGGCGGTGTCGAGTGGCCGCGCCGCTCCCGTCCGAACAACCTCCCTGATCCGCACCCATGAGCACTCCGAAGCGTTCGAAGCGATCCGTGGTGATCGCCGCCGCCCTGCTGGCCGTGACCGCCGGGCACGTGTCCTTCTGGTCCTGGCGCAACGCACCCGTGCCCGTCGAGGCGGCACCGGGGAGGATCGAATCCGTCTCCTACTCACCGTCGGGCCGCGACTACGACCCGAACGAGAACCCCGTCGTGCCGACCATCGAGCTTGAGCGGGACATGTCCGCCATCTCCGGTTTCGCCAACGGGGTGCGTACCTACTCCTCGCTGGGCTCCCAGGGCGAGGTGCCGGAGATCGCCGCCCGTCAGGGGCTGGACGTGACGCTCGGCCTGTGGATCAGCGACGACAAGGCCCGCAACGAGCGGGAGATCGCCCGCGCGATCGAGCTGGCCTACACCGTCCGCGGCATCGACCGGGTGGTGGTCGGCAACGAGGCGCTGCTGCGCGCCGAGGTGACCGACGCGGAGCTGGCCGCCTACATCAAGCGCGTGCGCGCCGCCCTGCCCGCCCGCATCCCGGTCGGCACCGCCGACGTGTGGTCGGAGATCGTCAAGGCGAAGGAGACCATCGACGCCTCCGACTTCATGGGCGTCCACGTGCTGCCCTACTGGGAAGGCGTGCCCGTCGAGAACGCCCTGACCTGGATCCGCGACCGCCTGGACACCGTGCGCAAGGCGCACCCCGGCAAGCCCCTGTTCGTGGGCGAGGTGGGCTGGCCCAGCGGCGGCAACAACTTCCACGACGCCTACCCCTCGCGGGAGGCGCAGGCCGAGGTCGTCCGCAACTTCGCCATGGAAGCCGGCATGCTCGGCATCGCCTACAACGTGGTGGAGGCCTTCGACGGGGTGTGGAAGACCACCATCGAAGGCGCGCCGGGCCCGAGCTGGGGCGTGCTCGACGCCGACCGCGCGCCGAAATGGCCGCTGGCGGGCGCCGTCCCGGCGTCGCAGGGCGAGCGCATGGGGGCCGCGGTGGCGGTCGTCCTGGGTGCCCTGCTCGCTGGGTTCGTCGCCTTCCGCCACCGCACCGGCCTGAACTTCGCGCTGGCCGCCGGCATCGGCGCCAACCTGATCGGTGCCGCGGTCGGCATGGCGGTGATCGGCGCCTCGCACGAATACCTCACCTTCGGCGCCGCCACCACCTGGGGCTCCGCCTTCCTGCTGGGCGCGCTGATGCTCAGCGTCGCCTTCGCCGACCTGACCGAGGTGGTGCGCCGGCTGTTCACCGGCCGCGCGCCGCAGCTCCTGGCCCTCACCGACGCCCCGGTGGCGCCGGAGGAGGCTCCGATGGTGTCGGTCCACATCGCCGCCTGCCGCGAGCAGCCGGACGTGCTGGCCGCGACCCTCAACTCCCTTGCCCGCCTCGACTACCCGAACTTCGAGGTGGTGGTGCTGATCAACAACACCGAGGACGAGTCTCTCGTCCGGCCGGTGGAGGAGCACTGCGTCCAGCTCGGCCCGCGCTTCAAGTTCCACTGGTACCCGAAGGTTGAAGGCTACAAGGCCGGTGCGCTCAATGCTGCGCTCCGCCACACCGCCCCCGAGGCGGAGATCGTCGCGGTGCTGGACGCCGACTACACGGTCGCCCGCGACTGGCTGAGGAAGCTGGTGCCCGCCTTCCGCGATCCGTCCGTCGGCATCGTGCAGGCCCCGCAGGAGCACCGCGACGGTCATGAATCGGCCCTGAAGGCCGCCATGACCGCCGAGTACCGCGCCTTCTTCGACGTCGGCATGCAGGAGGGGCTGGCCTCGCAGGCCTTCATCTGCCACGGCACCATGATCATGCTGCGCCGCGCCGCCATGGACCGCGTCGGCGGCTGGTCGGAGAACGGCATCTGCGAGGATACCGAGCTGGGCATCCGCATCCTGTCCGCCGGCTACCGCGCCGCCTACACCGACGAGCGGCTGGGCGCCGGCCTCGCCCCGGACAACTTCATGCAGTTCCGCAAGCAGCGCGACCGCTGGGTGTTCGGCTCCACGCAGATCATGCGGGCCCACTGGCGCAAGTTCCTGCCCGGCTCGACCGCGCTGACCGTGCGGCAGAAGGTCGGCTACCTGACCAACTGGGGCCGCTGGTGGTCCGACGCGGTCGGCCTGTTCGCCGCCGTCGCCGCCATCGTCTGGACCTTCGCGTCGCTGGTGTTCCCGCTGCACCTGCCGCCGGTGGAGGCCACCGCGGGCGTGCTCGCCGCCCTGCTGCTGCGGGCCGGCTCCAGCCTTGCCGCCTCGCGCTTCGCGTCGGGCAACACGTGGAAGGAGTCGCTGGGCGCCTGCGCCGTCGGCATGGCGCTGTCCACCACGGTGGCGCTCGCCGCCCTGCGCGGGCTCGTCCGCCGCCGTGACGCCTTCCGCGTCACCGCCAAGGGCGGCAAGCGGGCCCCCGGCCGATTCTCGGCCCGGCCGGAAGCGATCCTCGCCGGCAGCCTGCTGCTGTCGTCGGTGGTCGCCTCGCTCGCCAACCCGCTGGGCACCCTGTCGCTGGAGCTGTGGTCGTTCCTGCTGGCGGCAATGGCCCTGCCGAACCTGATCGCGGTGGCGCTCGCCGTCGGTGACATGCTCCCGGCCCGCGAGGTCCAGGCCCCGCTGCCGGCCCCGGCCGCAACGGTCGAGCCCGCCCCGGCCACCCAGCCGACGCAGGCCCGGCAGCCGATCGCCGCGTAACCACCGGCCTTGTACCGAACCCTCCCCCGTCCGCCGACGGGGGAGGGTTTTTTCGTTAGGCGGCGTCCATCGTCGGGTAGTCGATGTAGCCCTTGGCGTCGCCGCCGTAGAAGGTCGCCTGATCGGATTCGGCGAGCGGCGCGTCGCGGCGCAGCCGCTCCACCAGATCGGGGTTGCCGATGAAGGGGCGGCCGAAGGCGACCATGTCGGCGTGGCCGCTGGACACCGCCTCCATCGCCAGCCCGCGGGTGTAGCTGTTGTTGGCGATATAGGCGCCGTTCCACTTGGCCCGCAGCTCGCCGAGCAGACCGCCAAAGCCCGGGTGCGGGCTGCGGGTCACGCCCTCGATCATGTGCAGGTAGGCGAGCCCATGATCGTTCAGCCGCTCGATCACGGGTCCGAAGATGGCGGGCGGGTTGCTCTCCTGCGCGTCGTTGCTGGGGCTGAGCGGCGACAGGCGGATGCCGGTGCGGGCCGCCCCGATTTCGGCGGTGATCGCCTCCACCACCTCGAACAGAAAGCGCATGCGGTTGTCGATGCTGCCGCCATAGGCGTCGGTGCGAGTGTTGGTGCCGTCGCGCAGGAACTGATCGATCAGGTAGCCGTTGGCCGCGTGGATCTCGACCAGGTCGAAGCCGGCGTCGATCGCGTTGCGGGCGGCGCGGCGGTAATCCTCGACGATGCCGGGGATCTCGCCGATGTCGAGCGGGCGCGGTGCCGGGATGTCCTTGAAGCCGTCGGCGGTGAAGGCCTTCATGTTGGGCTTCACGGCGGACGGAGCGACCGGCAGCCCACCGCCCGGCTGCAGGTCGGGGTGCGAGATGCGCCCGACGTGCCAGAGCTGCATGGACATGTGGCCGCCCTTGGCGCGCACGGCCTCGGTCACCAGCCGCCAGCCGGCGATCTGCTCGTCGCTGTAGATGCCCGGCGTGAAGGCGTAGCCCTGCCCCTGCTGCGAGATCTGCGTCGCCTCGCTGATGATCAGCCCGGCGCTGGCGCGCTGGGCGTAGTAGGTGGCGTTCATCGCCGTGGGCGCCAGCGTCGTGTGGTCGGCGCGGCTGCGCGTCAACGGCGCCATGGCGACCCGGTTGGGCAGATCGAGCCCGCCGATGGTGACCGTGTCGAACAGCGTTCTGCTCTGCGTCATGTCGAACCCTTCCGTGTCGGGACCGTCCGGTCCTCCGCTCGCCCCAACAGATAGCGCGTCGGGGGGTTCGGTCGACAAGCCCAGCGGCCGGCATGGCAGCGACGCCGGAACGAAAAGTAGGGCCAACGCCGTCAACGGGCTCTGCCGGATTTCTGTGGCATCAGACTGCGGCATTCCCGGTAAGCTGCGTTGTTGCATAACCACCATTCGGCCGCTAGATTTCACCCATGCTGACCCGAATCGAGATCGATGGCTTTAAGAGCTTTGAGAAATTCGCACTCGACGTGCAGCCATTTTCGGCTGTGGTCGGTCCGAACGCAAGCGGCAAATCGAATCTGTTCGATGCGCTGAAATTTTTGTCATCTCTATCAAAGCACGACGTCCGCACCGCGATGCAGGATTTGCGCGGAGAGCCAGAGGAGTTGTTTAGACAAACAGTGGAGAAACCATATAATCTAATGCATTTCGCCGTTGAAGTTCTTCTAGATCCTGCGGGAGCAGACTCGTTCGGCAAGACTTATGTCATTAAGGCTCAGCGCCTTCGGTATGAACTATCTCTGTCTCTGAAATTCGACGCAAAAGGAAATCCGCGCGGTATATTCGTCATTCATGAATCATGTACCGCCCTCGCCAAGAAAGATGATCGTTCGAAATTTTCCAGAACTGCTAGAATTTCGTACAGTGGTCAGGTAAATCCTTTCATTAAAACTCTCATGTCGCCTGATGGCGAGCCAACTGCGTTCGTCATTCGTCAAGATGGCCCAACCGGCGATGCAGGAGCCACAAAACGTGGCCGACCAATAACACTGTCAGCAACAGAAGCTACGCGAACGGCTCTTTCAACTATCACCACAGCGGAGTTTCCGCACCTCTTTGCACTTAGAGAGCTTCTCTGCTCAATTCGTTTTCTGGAAATAAATCCTCACGCAGCCCGCAAAGCGAATGATCGCTTTGAGAAGAAAGAATTGCGATCTGACGCATCCAATCTCGCTGCTGTTCTTGCAAATCTTAAGGAAGATACAGGAACCGAAGATCGCCCAGATGGCGTAGTGGCCGATATTTCCGCTGATTTGGCATCACTGATCCCCTCAGTCCATTCCGTAATGGTGTTTAATGATAGCGCAGTCAAAGAGTACTCATTTGGAATAGCAACAACCGATTCTCTACATTTCAGCTCACGAGTTATTTCTGACGGAACGCTTCGGCTCCTCGCACTACTAGCAGTTCTTGATGACCCCAAAAGAAAAGGCATTTTGTGTTTTGAAGAACCGGAAAATGGCGTTCACGAGGGTCGAATTCCATCACTAGTTGAATTGCTTCGCGGTTCTGTATCGAAACAAGATAGCATCGGCGAAGAAGCACTTTTCCAGATACTCGTAAATACTCATTCCCCCGCTGTTATGAAGTCGTTGAACGACGACGAGATAGTGGTTGCTGATGCTGTCAGCGAAATTGATCCATCGACAAGCCGGAAGGTCGTAAGGACGCGCATGAGGGTCGGTGTTGAAACCCGTCTGGACCTAGGCTTTGACCCGGAAACCAATCTGACAAGGTCGGAAGTTGAGCGCTTGTTGCGGCGGAAGAGCGAAGCAGCATGACGTATCTTTCCTGGGCGGCATATTATGAAGGAAGCAGTGATAAGGATTACTTTGATGTACTACTTCCGCGGGTAATGGAGGAGCTTACTCGCACTGAGGGAACACGTCCCGTCACGATCCCTCCCACTCCGGCGATGCATCTTGGACGGAGCGGGAGGGATGTGGAAGCGGTCGCTCAAGAAGCTTGCGAGAATGAGGAGGCATTCCACATCCTGTTCATACATGCGGATCACGGCGGGCGAGGGTTAGAGGCCGGCCTGGATAGCCGTGGAGCAGCCTACTGTCGCGCCATGCACAAGCTGTGCGGTCGCGAACCGGCAAGGTGTGTCATTGTGTCGCCACGCCATGAGATGGAGGCTTGGGCTCTTTCGGACCCTGAGGCAGTCACCGAAGCACTCGGTTATAAAAAACCACCCTCTAACCTCGGACTTCCATCCAATGCGGCCGAGGCCGAACGGCTGACCGACCCAAAAGCCGTCCTTGATGCTGCCGTGCGCTTGGTACAAGGAAGAAGATCCCGCCGAGGCGGGACATCGTTGCTTCCCGCCATTGCCCAAAGGCAATCAATTTCGGTGCTGCGCGGGATGCAGTCGTTCAAACTCTTTGAGAGCGGCCTTAGAACGTGTTTGTCCAGTCTGGGCTGCCTCGGCCGGCACAGCTGATATCACAGCGCGTAACCACCCTACCCCCGCTCCGCTCTCGGTGCAGTGATCGATGTGCACCGGAGGGGAGTTGCGCATGGCGGACGAGCGCATCGACTGAAGACAGGTAACTTTCCGACCGACCGAGCGCCAGGGACGCCACGCCGGCTTGGAAACTCACAATAGCCAAGCCAACGGCGCCGAGCCCCGTCGCAAAATTCCCTGGACGGACGAAGCGGAGGCGCGCCGGCTTTCCGACGAGTTGGTGCGCGGCAGAGAGCGACTGGAGCGCACCATCTGGTGACAAGGGAGTCGATACGCCTGCTGGCCTGCATGCCTCCCCGCCATCAAAGTCCGTGCGTCCCGACGCGGACCTTGGCCATGAAGCCGCCGAGGTTGCCGCTCATCGTCCGGGTCAGGGTTTCCAGCTCCTGCGCCGCCTCCAGCACCTGCCCCGCCATGGTGCCGTTGTCGGCGGCGGCCCCGGCCAGCTCGTCAACGCCGGTCGCCACGGTGCCTGCCCCTCCGGCGATCTGCTGGATCGTCGCGGCGATCCGCCCGGTCGCCGCCTGCTGCTGGGTCAGCGCCGAGGCGACCCGGCCGATGGTGTCGTCCATGCTGGCGACGATGCCGCGGATGGTGCCGATGGTCCCCACCACGGCGGACGAGGCGGACTGGATGCTTTCCACCTGCCGGACGATGTCGCCGGTGGCCTGTGCCGTCTGGTTGGCGAGCGCCTTCACCTCGCCGGCCACCACCGCGAATCCGCGCCCCGCGTCCCCGGCGCGGGCGGCCTCGATCGTGGCGTTCAGCGCCAGAAGGTTGGTGCGGCTGGCGATCGACTGGATCAGGCCGACCACCTCGCCGATCCGGTCGGCCGCCGCGCGCAGCCCCTCGGTCGCCTCGTTCGTCCGGGACACCTCGGTGACGGCCTCGGCGGTGATGCGCAGGCTCTGGTCGGCCTGCCGGTTGAGGTCGCCGATGGAGTCGGCCAGTTCCTCCGCCGCCCGCGCCACCGTGTGCACCCCGGCCAACGACTCGCGCGACGCGTCGGCCATGCTGTGCGCGCGGCGGTTGACTGCCCCGGCGTTCTCCGTCATGCGCGCCGCGTTCTCGTTCATGCGCTGCGCCATGCCGGCCAGCGACGAGACGACCGACTCGCTGGTCGCCCCGAAATCATGCACCGCGTCCTCCAGCGTCTGCCGCCGTTCCTCCTCCAGGCGCCGCTCCTCCCGCTGTTGGGCGGCCAGCGTTTCCACATCGTCGGCCCCGCCCCGGTGCAGCCGGATCGCGGTTGCGACCCAGGCCGGAGAGCCCGGCGGTGGCGCGGCCATGGCGCGCATCCCGACCGCAAGGCTGCGATCGCGGCGGGCTTGGGCCACCAGCCGGCGGCGGTCGATGGACACGGCGATGCGGACCCGCAGGCCACCCGGCACCGGCGCGTGGAAATCGGCGACCGCCTCCGTCAGGCGCTGCGCGCAGAGGCGGCGGAGATCGGCGGCGATGTGGTCCTCCACCCCCTTCATGGCGTTGATGCGCAGTGTGGCGAGGTCGAACCAGGCCGGCCCGGTGACCGCATCCAGGGCACCGGAAAGCCCGGCGTCGCGCGCCAGCAGCCGCGCCCGATCGAACGGTGCCGCCCAGGGCCCGCCCATCGCCACCCGGTGCGCGGCGAGAAGGTCGGGCGGCGCGTGATCGGCGAAGATCTGGAAGGCGCGGTTCTGCGCCGAGATCAGGCTGAGGAAGCGCCGGTGCTGGGTGGTGTCGAAACGCCCGACCGAGAAGGCGGCGACGCCGGTCGCCCGCTCCTGCCCGGCGAACTCCTTGCCCTGCATGTAGTTGAACAGCGCGATCAGCCGCTGCGCGATGTCGCCGTCGGCGGTCACGTCGTTCGCCTCCGACACCACCGCCAGCAGATTGCCGATGATCAGAGAGAAGGCGGCGATGGTGTCGCGGGTGGTCAGCTTCAGCGCCCGCCCGTCCCGGCGCAGCGCCGGCAGGCTGTCCAGGTCGCGCAGGATCACCCCGATGCGCGAAAAGATGGCAGCCCGGTGCGGGGAACTGTCCAGCGCTTCGAAACAGGCGCGCACGGCGCGCTCACGTTCCGTGCACAGTTCGCCCTGATGGGCGATCTCGTCGGCGAACATGCGACCGCCGCTGCCCAGATAGACGTTCCAGGCGCCGCGCTCCTTCTGCAGTTCATGAATCAGGCCGCTGATGGCCGCCACCAGGTCGGAGACGACGTGCAGCCGTTCGAGGTTCATCAATCGGCGGTGCTTCGCGCTGATCAGATAGCGCGCGGCGAGGAGCAGTTCCTTGTTCGACACGGGGGCACCCCCTGCTCAAGCGTGGGTTCGGACAAGCCGCGCCACCGTCAGGACGAAACCACCCCCGCGGCGCGTATGGACCACCGGCCGGTCTGTGAACGAACCGGCCCGAACGGATCCCCACGATGGGACGTCTAAGATCCGGACGCCGTTGCCGGACCTTACTGCACTGCAATGCAAGCTTCACACCAATCGTGAAACCCAATGGTCATGGGCAGGATGGTGGGTGCGGAGTGCGGGTTTGCATAAAATCTTACCGAATGCCGGCGAAAAGTTAGGCTTCTAATGACGCGGTGTTGCGCGCGGGCGCGGCAACCTTCCGCCGCGTCCGCGGTTGTCCCCAAGAACGCGACAGGGCAGAGGGGCGCCGCCGTGATGACCGAAGAACGTGTCGTCGAAGAGCAGGGAAGTTACAGGCTGGTGGAACGTCAAGGACGCTACGCCGTCCTGGAAACCCGCAACGGCCAAACCGAAGGCGCCGAAGCCCGCCGCGACGTCCATTGGACGGACGAGGCGGAGGCACGGCGCCTGTTCGGTGAGCTGGTGCGCGACGGCGAGCGGCTGGCGCACACCACTTGGTGAGGAGAGGAGGAGTCGGGCGACCGTCAGGTCGCCGCGTCGGCCTCGCGCTGGATCTGCAACACGCTGAACAGGCCGAAGGGCGGCACAGTGGCGATGGTGCGGGCGGTTACGCCTGTGCCGGCCAGCAGGTTGTCGAGCGTGAAGTCTGGGTGCCAGCCCAGCTTGGGCGCGAAGCGCGCCAGCCACCGCTCTACGGTGCGACGCGGGCCGGGCTCGGTGGCGGCGAAATGGTTGACGATCAGGATCTCGCCGTCCGGGCGGCAGACGCGCTCCAGCTCCGCCATCGTGCCCTGTGGGTCCGGCACCACGGTCATGACGTACATCGCCACCACCACGTCGAAGCTGTTGTCGGCGAAGGCAAGCTTGCCGGCGTCCATCTCCAGCAGCGCATCGACGTTGTCGAGCCGCTCGCGCTCCACGCGGCCGCGGGCCACCTCCAGCATGTCGTGGGACAGGTCGATGCCGACGACGCGGTTGTCGGCACGGTGGGCGGGCAGCGACACCCCGGTCCCCACGCCCACCTCCAGGATGCGCCGCCCGCCGCGCTTGTTGATGTGCGCGATGGCGGCCTGCCGTCCGGAGGCCAGCAGCGGCCCGAACACGCCGTCGTAGATGCCGGCGTAGCGCTTGTAGGCCCGCTTGATCGATTCCGCGTCCATGACCCTCGCCACCTCGTCGCATATCCCGAACGCCGCAGAATTGCGCTGTTCGCACCCGCGGGGCAACAGCCAGTTTTCGTCCACGTTCCGATGAACCTTCGGCGTTGCCTTGCGTTGTCAAAGGGCATGCCCCGGCGTGAGGGAGGTTCCGGCCGGGTGTTCGGTGTTGTCGAAGACGGTTCGGGAGACGGATGATGTGCGGATTGTGCGGTGAAATCCACTTCGGCGGCGGGTCGGCGTCGGCAACGGTCGTCGGCGCGATGGCCGAGGCACTGGCGCCGCGCGGTCCGGACGGCAACGGCCTGTTCGTGCAGGGCCGGGTGGCTTTCGGGCACCGGCGGCTGCGCATCATCGATCTGTCGGACGCCGCCCAGCAGCCGATGGTGGACGCCGCGCTGGGACTCGGCATCGTCTTCAACGGCTGCATCTACAACTACCCGGAGCTGCGGGCGGAGCTGGAGGGCAAGGGCTACCGGTTCTTCTCCCACGGCGACACGGAGGTCCTGATCAAGGCCTATCACGCCTGGGGACCGCGCTTCGTGGAGCGGCTCTACGGCATGTTCGCCTTCGCGATCTGGGAGCGCGAGAGCGGCCGGGTGGTGCTGGGGCGCGACCGGCTGGGCATCAAGCCGCTCTACCTTGCGGAGACGCCGGGCCGCCTGCGCTTCGCCTCGACCCTGCCGGCCCTGCTGGCGGCGGGCGACATCGACACCGCCATCGACCCGGTGGCGCTGCACCATTACATGAGCTTCCACGCGGTGGTGCCGGCACCGCTGACCATCCTGAAGGGGGTGCGCAAGCTACCACCCGCGACGCTGCTGACCATCGAGGCCGACGGCACCCGGCGGGAGGAGACTTACTGGACCTTGAATTTCGGCCCCGCTCCGGGCGACGAGCGCATGGGCGAGGCCGACTGGCAGGAGGCCGTGCTGGCCAGCCTGCGCAAGGCGGTGGAGCGGCGGCTGGTCGCCGACGTGCCGGTCGGCGTGCTGCTGTCGGGAGGGCTGGACAGCTCGGTCATCGTGGCGCTGCTGGCGGAGGCCGGGCAGACCGGGCTGAAGACCTTCTCCATCGGTTTCGAGACGGTGGGCGGCGAGGCCGGCGACGAGTTCCAGTATTCGGACATCGTCGCCCGCCGCTTCGAGACCGACCACAGCAAACTGTTCATCGACAGCAGCCGCGCCCTGCCGGCACTGGAGGGCTGCGTGCGCTCCATGGCGGAGCCGATGGTCAGCCACGACGCCATCGGCTTCTACCTGCTGTCGCAGGAAGTCTCCCGCCATGTGAAGGTCGTGCAGTCCGGCCAGGGTGCCGACGAGATCTTCGCCGGCTACCACTGGTACCCGCCGCTGATGGAGACGGCCGACCCGGTGGACGCCTACGCCCGCGTCTTCTTCGACCGCGACCAGGCGGAGATGGACCGGATCGTCAGCCCCGCCTACCGCGCCGGCGGCGACGTCAGCCGCGCCTTCGTGGAGCGCCATTTCGCCCGCCCCGGCGCCGACCGCGCGGTGGACAAGGCGCTGCGGCTCGACAGCACCGTCATGCTGGTGGACGACCCGGTGAAGCGGGTGGACAACATGACCATGGCCTGGGGATTGGAGGGCCGCGTGCCTTTCCTCGACCATGATCTGGTCGAGCTGGCCGCCCGCGTGCCACCGGAACTGAAGATCCGCGACGGCGGCAAGTATGTGCTGAAGGAGGCGGCACGCAAGGTCGTGCCATGGGAGGTGATCGACCGCCCCAAGGGCTATTTCCCGGTGCCGGCGCTGAAGTACCTGCGCGGCCCCTATCTGGAACTGGTGCGCGACGTGCTGCACGCCCCCGCGGCGAAGCAGCGCGGCCTGTTCGAGGCGGCCGAGGTCGAGCGGCTGCTGGCCGAACCGGACCGGCACATCACCCCGCTGCGCGGCTCCAAGCTCTGGCAGATCGCCCTTCTCGAATACTGGTTGCAGACCCATGGCATCTGAGGCTCCGACGATGACCCGCCGCGCGTTCCGTCTCGACCGCGACCGCCTGGGCTCGCTGCCACCGCCGCCGCCACAGGCTCCCGGTGAGCGCAGGACCAACGCCGCCATCGAATGCGGCTGGGGGCGGCTGCTCTTCGCCCACACCTTCGCGTCGTCGGCCGAATTGATCGAAGCGATGCGGCAGGAGAGACCGGGGCGACGCGACATCGCGATGTATCTGGAGGATCCGCATGTGGTGCTGTCGCAGGCGCCGCACGAGCTGTTCCTCGACCCATCGCACACCTTCCGCCTGCGGCTGGCCGGCTGGCGCGCCCGCCGCCATCCCCGTGGGTTCGACGTGCACCGGCTGCGCCGCCGCGCCGACGTGGACGCCGTCAACCGCATCTACGGCGCGCGCGGGATGGTGCAGGTCGATCCGGAATTCGCCTGGGCGCAGCGGGAGAGCGACGCGCTGATCCATCTGGTGGCGACCGATGTCGTGACGTCGGAAGTGATCGGCTCGGTCACAGGGGTGGACCATGTGGCCGCCTTCCAAGACGCGGAAGGCGGCTCGTCCCTCTGGTGCCTCGCGGTGGATCCGCAGGCCGCTTACCCCGGCGTCGGGGAGGCGCTGGTCGGCGCGCTGGCCGAGCGTTTCCGCGCCCGCGGGCGGAGCTTCATGGATCTGTCCGTGCTCCACGACAACGCCAGCGCCATCGCGCTGTACGAGAAGCTCGGTTTCCAACGGGTGCCGGTGTTTGCCTTGAAGACGAAGAACTCGATCAACGAAAAGCTGTTCGCCGGTCCTCCGACGGACACGCCGCTCAACCCCTACGCCATGATCATCATCAACGAGGCGCGCCGCCGCGGCATCGGGGTGGAGGTGATTGACGCGGAGGCGAACTACTTCCGCCTCAGTCTGGGCGGGCGCAGCGTTGTCTGCCGGGAGAGCCTGAGCGAGCTGACCTCCGCCGTCGCCATGAGCCGCTGCGACGACAAGGCGGTGACCCGCCGCGTCCTGGCCGCCGCCGGCCTGTCGGTGCCCGACCAGACGAACACGGGGACGCCGGAGGAGGACCGCGCCTTCCTGGACCGCCACGGTCGTGTGGTGGTGAAGCCGCTGCGCGGTGAGCAGGGCCACGGCATCACCGTGGACGTGCGTGATCCGGAGACGCTGACCGAGGCGGTGGAGCGGGCGCGCCGCGTCTGTGACACCGTTCTGCTGGAACAGCTCGTGGAGGGGCAGGACCTGCGCGTGCTGGTCATCAACCACCGGGTCGTGGCCGCCGCCGTCCGCCGCCCGGCGGAGATCACCGGCACCGGCGACCGGACCATCGCCGAGCTGATCGAGGCACAGAGCCGCCGCCGCGCCGCCGCCACCGGCGGCGAGAGCACCATCCCCATGGACGCGGAGACCGAGCGCTGCGTGCGCAGCGCCGGTTGCACCATGGAGGACGTGCTGCCGGAGGGGCAGGTGCTGGCCGTGCGCAAGACCGCGAATCTTCACACCGGCGGCACGCTCCATGATGTTACGGACCAGCTCCATCCGGCGCTGGTGGAGGCGTCGGTGAAGGCGGCGCAGGCGCTCGACATCCCGGTCACCGGGCTGGACCTGCTGGTGCCCGACGTCGGCGGCCCCGTTTACGCCATCATCGAGGCCAACGAGCGGCCCGGCCTCGCCAACCACGAGCCGCAGCCCACCGCCGAGCGCTTCATCGACCTGCTGTTCCCCTATTCGGCGGTCCAGCCGGGGCGGGATTGAGCGCGGGCCAAACGATCGCGGAGACCAAACGGCATGTCGACGACCACCCACACCGAACCGCGCCGGTCCCTGTGCATGGGCGATGAGCGCGCACGGGCCGAATGCCCGTCCATCGACATGGACTATCTGACCGGCTTCCTGCGCCGCCTGCTGGAGATCCCCAGCCCCACCGGCTACACCGACGAGATCGTCCATTTCTGCGGACAGGAGTTGCGGCGTCTCGGCATCCCCTTTGAACTGACGCGCCGCGGCGCCATCCGCGCCGACATTCCCGGCCAGCAGAGCCGGCCCGACCGCGCCATCGTCGCCCATGTGGACACGCTGGGCGCGATGGTGAAGATGCTGAAGCCGAACGGTCGGCTGGAGCTGGTCTCCATCGGCACCTGGTCGGCGCGCTTCGCGGAGGGTGCCCGCTGCACCATCTTCACCGACCGCGGCAGCTACCGCGGCACCATCCTGCCGCTGAAGGCGTCGGGCCACACCTTCAACACCGAGATCGACACCCAGCCGGTGGCCTGGGACAACGTCGAACTGCGGGTGGACGCCGTCTGCTCCAGCGAGGTCGATCTGGTCCGCCACGGCTTCAACGTCGGCGACTTCGTGGCCATCGACCCGCAGCCGGAATTCACCAGCACCGGCTTCATCAACTCCCGCCACCTCGATGACAAGGCCGGCGTCGCCGTGATGTTCGCCGCCGCCAAGGCGGTGCTCGACGCGCGCGTGCCGCTTCCCGTCGACTGCCACCTGCTGCTGACCATCTCCGAGGAGGTCGGGTCCGGCGCCTCGGCCGTTCTGCACCAGGACGTGACGGAGATGGTCACCATCGACAACGCCACCCCCGCCCCCGGCCAGAACAGCCGGGAATCCGGCGTTACGGTGGCGATGGCGGACAGCACGGGGCCCTTCGACTACCACCTGACGCAGAAGCTGCTGCGGCTGTGCCGCGAGCATGACATCCGCCACCAGCGCGACATCTTCCGCTATTACCGCTGCGACAGCGCCGCGGCGATAGAGGCCGGGAACGACATTCGCACCGCCCTCGTCTGCTTTGGCGTCGACAGCTCGCACGGTTATGAGCGAACCCACGTCAACGCTCTGCGTTCCCTGGCCGAGCTCATCGCGCTGTACATGCAGAGCGAGCCGGCGGTGGAGCGTGACCGCATGGGCATGGGCCCGCTTGCTGGTTTCCCGCACCAGCCCGTGCATCCGGCCGACAGTGGGGACTGACGCCGCGTCGCCGCGCGCCTGCGGCGATTTGGCCAAGGCATTTCAACTTTTTATAAAGATCGACTCCATTACCTTCCGCCGGTTCGTAATACGGCCGGTCCTATGCACCCACAGGACGCAAGGGACCCGCCGTTCCAGCGGTCGGGATGGACGGTCATGCGGGTTCAGCAGCTTCTATCACGTGCGGGCGCGCCGGCGGCCAGCGTCTTGGCGTCACTCCAGGCCATCGAACCGGATCTGGTCCTGGTGTTCGGCTCGGTCGCGGCGCTGACGGAACCGGGCTTCGCCGAAGCGCTGCGCACCGTCTTTCCCAAAGCCGGTCTCGCCGGCTGCACCACCGCGGGGGAGATCACCGCGGACGGCGTGCTGGATGGAAGCTGCGTCGTCACCGCCATCGCCTTCGGGGACACCGCCGTGCGGGTGGCCGAGGCGGAGCTGACCGGCCTCGCGGGATCCCAAGCGGCGGGTGACGAGCTGGGGGCGGCGCTGGCAGGCCCCGGTCTTGCCGGCGTGCTCCTGTTCGGGCGCGGCACCGACATCAACGGCAGCGCGCTGATCGACGGTGTGGTGGGGCGGGTAGGTCCCGGCATTCCGGTGTCCGGCGGTCTGGCCGGCGACGACGGGGCGTTCGTTCGCACCTTCGTGCTGTCACCGTCCGGCGTCTCCGACACCCGCGTGGTGGCGGTCGGGCTCTACGGCAAGCGGCTGCGATTCGGGCACGGCTCCTTCGGCGGGTGGGAGCCGTTCGGCCCCGCACGCAAGGTCACGCGCTGCGACGGCAACATCCTGTACGAGCTGGACGGCGAGCCGGCGCTGAACGTGTACAAGCGCTACCTCGGCGACTACGCGAAGGATTTGCCGGCGTCGGGCCTGCTGTTCCCGTTCGAGCTGTTGAACGAGAACCATTCGGCGGTCGGCCTGATCCGCACCATCCTCGGCATCGACGAGGCTGCCGGCAGCCTGACCCTGGCGGGGACGGTGGCGGACGGCTTCTACCTGCGGCTGATGCACGCCAGCACCGACGCGCTGATCGACGGTGCGGAGTCCGCCGCCCGCAGCAGCACGCGCGACCTGATCCCGACCGGCCAGTCGCTGGGCCTGCTGGTGAGCTGCGTCGGCCGCAAGCTGGTGATGGGCGATCAGGTGGACGAGGAGGTGCAGGCGGTCGCCGACCATCTGGGCGGTGACTGCACGCTGGCCGGCTTCTACTCCTACGGCGAGATCAGCCCGATCCAGGGGTTGGGCGACTGCAAGCTCCACAACCAGACGATGACCGTCGCCGTCCTTTCGGAATCCTGACACGCATGCACAGGCTTCTGCAAGGCCAGCTCAAGCGAGTGGCGGGCCTGCGTTCGCCCGAGGAACTGGCGGGCGTGCTGGACGAGTTGAAGACGCTCGCGACCCGCGAAGGAATCGGTCCGGAGACGGCGCGCTTCCTGGCGGACGCGGGCACGCTGCTGGGCCGCATCGACCAGAGCTACGAGCAGCACGACCGCGACCTCAGCCTGCGCGCCCGCAGCCTGCAGATCAGCTCGCAGGAGCTGGCCGACGCGAACGAGCGGCTGCGGCGCGACGCCGCCGTGCAGGCCGAGGCCATCGGCCGTCTGCGCGCCACGGCCAACAGCCTGCTCCGTGCCGACGGCCTGCCGGAGCTCGGCGATGACGCGACCGGGCTGGACAAGCTGTCGCACGTGATGGAAACGCTGGTCCGGGAACGGGCGGCCGCCCAGCGCGAGCTCGAACGTCAGAAATTCGCGCTGGACCAGCACGCCATCGTCAGCATCACCGACCGCGCCGGCCGGATCATCTACGCCAATGACAAGTTCTGCCAGATCAGCGGCTACGACCGCGACGAGCTGATCGGGCGGGACCACCGCATCGTCAATTCGGGCCTGCACCCGTCCGGCTTCTTCGAGGAGATGTGGCACACCATCATGGGCGGCCAGGTCTGGCACGGGGAGATCTGCAACCGTGCCAAGGACGGGTCGAACTACTGGGTCGCTGCCACCATCGTGCCGCTGCTGGACGGCAACGGCAACATCATCCAGTACATCGCCATACGCACCGACATCACGCTGCAGAAGCTGATGGAGGAGAAGCTGACGGAAAGCCGCCGCTTCCTCCAGAGCATCACCGACGCCATGGGCGAGGGCGTCTTCTCCCTGGACCGCGACGGGCACTGCACCTTCATGAACCCGGAGGCCGAGCGTCTGCTGGGCTGGTCGCTGGCCGACATGCACGGCACCAGCTTCCACGACGCCGTCCATTTCGAGACGGTCACCGGCGAGCGTGTCGCCCAGACCGACTGCGAGGTGCTGCGGACGCTGCGCCGCGGGGAAATCCATCGTTCCGAATCCGACCATTTCGTGCGCCGCGACGGCACGCTGTTCCCCATATCCATCGTGTCGGTGCCCCTGCGCGAGAACGGGCGCATCACCGGATCCGTAGGGGTGTTCCAGGACATCACCGAGCGCAAGCGCATCCTGCACGCGCTTCAGGAGAGCGAGGAGCGGCTGCAGATCGCGCTCGACGCCTCCACCACCGGCCTTTGGGACTGGAACCCGAAGACCGACCGGGCCTACTTCTCCGACCATTGGCTGGGCATGCTGGGCTATCGCCAGGGGGAAGTCCCCCAGTGCGGCAAGACGTGGCTCGCCCTGCTGCACCCGGACGACCGCGGCTTCGTGCAGGCGGCGCTCGACGCCCACATCGCCGGCCGAACGCCCGTCTACGAGATCGAGTTCCGCATGCGCCACAAGTCCGGCGGCTGGACCTGGGTGCTGGCGGCCGGCAAGGTGATGGCGCGCGACGAGGACGGACTGCCCGTACGCATCGCAGGCATCCACAAGGACATCAGCGACCGCAAGCAGGCGGAGGTCGAGCTGGCCCGCGCCAAGGAGGAGGCCGACCGCGCCAACCGCCTGAAGAGCGACTTCCTCGCCAACATGAGCCACGAGATCCGCACGCCGATGAACGCGGTGATCGGGCTCAGCCATCTGGCGCTGCAGACCGAGCTGTCGCCGCGCCAGCATGATTACCTGACCAAGATCCAGGCGGCGTCGCGCAACCTGCTGGGCATCATCAACGACATCCTGGATTTCTCCAAGATCGAGGCCGGCAAGCTGTCGGTGGAGCGCATCCCCTTCCACATCGCCGACGTCCTGCAGGAGGTCAGCGCGGTGGTGCAGCCAAAGGTGCGCGAGAAGGGGCTGGAGCTGGTGGTCGATCTTGCCGCCCATGTGCCGGCCACCATGATCGGCGACCCGCTGCGCATCGGGCAGGTGCTGCTGAACCTCGTCTCCAACGCGGTGAAGTTCACCGAGCAGGGGGAGGTGATGGTTCGCCTCTCCGGCATGCCGGCAGAGGGGGAGGAGCGCGCCTTCCAACTGTCCGTCTATGTGCGCGACACCGGCATCGGCATGTCCGAGGAGCAGGTCGCCAACCTGTTCCGGCCCTTCACCCAGGCCGACAGCTCGATGACCCGGCGTTTCGGCGGCACCGGGCTGGGGCTGGCGATCTCCCGCCAGCTCGTGGAGCTGATGGGCGGGACCATCGGGGTGGACAGCACCGTGGGGGCCGGCAGCACCTTCCACTTCGCCATCCCCTGCCCCGTGGTCGAGCACGACGCCCTGCCCGGCCGGCTTCCGGTCGATCTCCAGGAACGCCGCGCGCTGGTCGTGGACGACAGCGACGCGGTGCGCTCGATCATCACCGACATGCTGGAGCGGTTCGGGCTTTCCGTGGAATCCGTGCCCGGCGGCTGGCCGGCGCTGGCCCGGCTGGAGGCCGCGCGCGCCGGAACGTCGGCCCCCATCGACCTGATGGTGCTGGACTGGCGCATGCCCGACCTGGACGGGGTGGAGACGCTGCGCCGCCTGCGTGCGGTGGAGATGGGGCATGAGCCGCGGGTGATCATGACGACCGCCTACGGCCAGGACGGCGTGCAGCAGGCGCTGGGGCCGGAGCCGGTGGCCGCGATCCTGGAGAAGCCCGTCACCCCGTCCACCATGCTCGACGCCATCATGGTGGCGCTGGGCCGCAACGCCCCCGCCCAGTCCATGCCGGCGCGCCGGCGTGCGGAGGACGAGCCGGAGGTGGACCTGTCGGCCCTGGTCGGGCGGCGTGTGCTGCTGGTCGAAGACAACCCCATCAACCAGCAGGTCGCCTGCGGGCTGCTGGAGTTGGTCGGCGTCGCCGCCATGGTCGCCGGCAGCGGCGAAGACGCCTTGCAGATGCTGCGCGAGCGCAGCTTCGACGCGGTTCTGATGGACATCCAGATGCCGGGGCTCGACGGCTACCAGACGACGGAGCTGGTGCGCGGCGAGCTGGGGTTGGCCGACCTGCCGATCATCGCCATGACCGCGCACGCCATGGCGGGCGACCGCGAGCGCTGCCTGGAGGCCGGCATGAACGACCATGTCGCCAAGCCCATCGACCCGCAGGAGCTGCACGCGGCGCTGACCCGCTGGCTGGCGCCGCGCCGGTCGCTGGGTGCGCGCAGCGCCACCCCCACCGGCGGCGGCAAGGTCCGCTGCAACCCGGCTCCGGCCGGGCGCGCCGAGCCGCCGCCGTTCCCCGACAGCCTGCCCGGCATCGATGTCGCCGCGGCGGACCGGGCGGTGAACGGGAACCGCGCTCTGCTGCGCCGCATCCTGGTGGATTTCACCGCCCACCACGGCGACGACGCCACGCGGCTCGCCGCCGCCGTCGAGGAGGGGCGCTGGCCCGACGCCAACCGCATCGCCCACACGCTGAAGGGCACCGCCGCCACCATCGGCGCGCACGAGGTGTCGATGCTGGCGGGTGTGGCGGAGCAGG
>OFDN01000334.1_pt1 | contig 40530 bp, 54 predicted proteins | sample 1520971 | NCBI WGS metagenome assembly OFDN01 (sample SAMEA94257418, study PRJEB24077) | hot springs metagenome | biome: Aquatic biome; feature: Geographical feature; material: Water | place: India | collected 2012-06-12 | depth 5 m | reverse complement strand
ATTTTATAGGTAATCTTCTCATTTCTCAAGTCAAAATCGCATCGAATGCCATTTTTCTTCAATTTTTCAACCACTTGGCGCACATAATCAGCTTGACCATCAGAAATATTCAGCACCATGACCTGTACTGGCGACAGCCAGACCGGCATTGCACCCGCAAAGTTTTCGATCAAAATGCCCAGGAAACGCTCCATGGAGCCAACAATGGCGCGGTGCAACATAATCGGGCGCTGACGGGTATTGTCTTCAGCCACATACTCTGCGCCCAGGCGCTCAGGCAGGTTAGGATCGAGTTGGATCGTGCCGCACTGCCACATCCGACCCAGCGAGTCTTTCAGCGTAAATTCAATTTTCGGGCCGTAAAATGCGCCCTCGCCTGGCTGATATTCAAACTCCAGGCCATTGGCTTTAATGGCATTAGCCAAGGCAGTTTCCGCCATATCCCAGGCTTCTTCTGTACCAACGCGCTTCTCTGGGCGGGTAGACAACTTGACGATGACATCATCAAACCCAAAGTCTTTGTAGACTTCATACAGCATCTTGATAAAGTCAGCGACTTCAGCCTCGACCTGTGATTCCATACAGAAAATATGGGCATCATCCTGGGTAAACCCACGCACGCGCATCAAGCCATGCAAAGAGCCAGACGGCTCGTTACGGTGACAAGAACCAAACTCGGCCAAACGTAATGGCAAATCGCGATAGCTGTGCAGGCTGCTATTAAAAATCTGGATATGGCCAGGGCAGTTCATCGGCTTGACGGCATAATCGCGGCTTTCCGACTGGGTGACAAACATATTGTCACGGTAGTTTTGCCAATGGCCAGATTTTTCCCACAGGGTTTTATCGAGCACCGTCGGTGTGCGCACTTCCTGATAATCGTACTCTTTAAATTTGGCACGCATGTACTGCTCAACCTCTTGCCAGATCACCCAGCCACGCGGATGCCAGAACACCATGCCAGGTGCATCTTCTTGCATGTGGTAAAAATCGAGTTGCTTGCCGAGTTTGCGGTGGTCGCGCTTTTCAGCCTCTTCCAGCATGTGCAAGTACGCTTCCAACTCATCTTTATTGCGCCAGGCAGTGCCATACACGCGTTGCAACATTTCGTTATTGCTGTCGCCGCGCCAGTAGGCGCCCGCCAGCTTCATAAGTTTAAACGCTTTGAGCTTACCGGTATTTGGCACATGAGGACCACGGCACAAATCCGTGAAGTTGCCTTCAGAATATAAAGACACGTCTTCATTGCTCGGAATACTGGCAATAATCTCAGCCTTGTAATGCTCGTTAATGCTTTTGAAGTAAGCCACCGCTTCATCGCGCGGCAACACCTTGCGCTCGACTTTTTCGTCTTTTTTCGCCAGCTCGGCCATTTTCTTTTCAATGGCCGCTAGGTCATCTGGTGTAAACGGGCGCTTGTAGCTAAAGTCATAGTAAAAGCCATTGTCGATCACCGGGCCAATAGTGACTTGTGCGTCCGGGAACAACTCTTTCACCGCATAAGCCAGCAAATGCGCAGTCGAGTGACGAATCACCTCCAGGCCCTCCTCGTTCTTATCGGTAATGATCGCGAGGTCAACATCCTGCTCAATCAGATGACTGGTATCGACCAGTTTAGCTTCCTGACCTGTGTACGTGACTTTACCCGCCAGTGCGGCTTTCGCCAGACCAGCGCCAATATTCATCGCAACATCGGCCACGGTCACCGGCTGTTCAAAACTTCTGGATGACCCATCAGGCAAGCGGATTACAGGCATGACTCTCTCTCTATAAACATTAAACAACCAAATAAAACAAGCACATGGCGCCTGCTTTTGGTCAAACTTCGATTATCTCACAGCGCACGAAAATTCCGCAATCACAAACAGATGACAGATTGAACAGCCCCGGCGTCACCACGATGGTTGTGCGCAACTTAAAAAAGCAAAAAGCCACCAGAAATACTGGTGGCTTTTTTAAAACTTGGTAGTCGCGAATGGCACGTAAAATGTAATTAAATCAATAACATTTAAAATTTAATCCCTTTTTTAATCCCTTTTATAGTTTTGTGTGAGGGATTAAAAAAGTAGAAAGGCCACCTTTTCAGATGGCCTTATGGCAAATAAAATGATAAGCCGCCTATCAATATGATGTTGGCTACCGTTCAATCGACGGAATCCAGGGGCAAGTCTTTTTCATCAACAACATCTACCGTTTCCAGCATTTGCCACACATCAATTATACATCACCTTACTTTTTCGTACGATCTTTCGCAGGCGGTTCCGGCGATTCCTGCTGCGTCAGCATATTCAGCAATTGTGTCCGTAGCTTCATCAAGCCTTCGCTGCACGTAGTCGAACAGATCAATGGCCGGGCCGGTTGCTTCGCTTCTGTTGATAGTGGCGGTAACTTCTGGCGCGGCTGTGCATCTACGGGCTCGTGCAAGCTCTTCCCGGAGCAGCTTACCAGTGTGAGCATTAGCAACAGCATCAGCACTTGCTTTATCACGTTGTTTCTTTGCATTGTCGGCTTCCTCATGTAGAGCTTCGGTTTGTTTGGCGTAAATGGCCAGGCTGTCTTTGGCGGCATCGGCGGCCGTCTTGTATTGCAACGTCCACTCTTTTTCATTGGTGGCCACGGTCTCGGCATGGGATTGCTTTTCGTTTGCTAGGCGAACAGTCTGCACACCGGCACCGGCCAGTGCGATAAGCAATGCGATTATTAACCCATAGGTTAATTTTGAAGTGCCAAGCATTTACGATTCCTTTCCTGTTGCCGTGTCCATACGCCAGCACAGCGCCTGTTGCCTGGCGTTGAGCAATCATAGCCACCTGAATACCTGTACATCAACAGAGCATTGCAGGCGCCAACATAATCACCGGCCAATAAACGTCTGCGCATGCTGGATGATTTCCAAGTGCCCATACCGAATTGGTATCCGAAGTCCATATACAGGTCGTATTCACCTTGGTAAAGCTTTACCCCGGGCAGACTGTCGCGGAATCTCACCTCTTCTTTGGATATATGCGCCTGCGCGGTGATCAGCGCACGTACAGGCGTGGTCTTTTCACCCAGCTTGACCGCGCTACCATCAGCATTGAACGTGCTGCCAAAGCCATTTGTCGGACGGTCATTCTTGGTCGGGATAGTAGCAGTATCGGTGTACCCCTCAGAGACAACCAATGTCACAAAAGCCGACGCCGAGAGCGTTAGCGCTGCAACAATAATGCGGGCTTTATCCACCCAGCGCCTCGCGTTCAGCCAGCTTGTAGGTTTTGTATTTGAAATAGATGTTCACGACCAGGCCAATCAGGCCAATAACCACGCCTGCAATGGCCGCAAACTCATTTGCCGAAAGGCCAAATATAACCGCCCCGCCCGCCCCGCCGTACTGCGTTCCACTAGCCAAACGCTCTGCGATTTCTTGTTGGTGTTCTGAGAGTGTCATTTGTGTCCTTTATTATTCTGCCCAGGCCACGGCCGCATGCGCTTTGATGCGGTCAACATCTTCGACTGATACGGCTGGGTAGCCCATGAGATCAAGATCAGCATTCACAGCACCAATTACCGCATCGATGTTGCTTTCCTGGGTGATGCCAAAGCGGTGATAGCCTGAGCTTAAAACATCGCCATCTTCTACGATTTGTTTTTTCAGTCGTACAGTGATGCCGGAATCAATCGTTATGAAGTCCAAGACAGTCTTTTTTTCAATCATATTTTTTCCTTAATCTTTAGAAATGTACGATCCGCTGATAAACAAGGTTGCTGCGGACATATTTGCATTGGTTAAAACGGTCGAATAATTTGTCTGCAACAAACTCAAAACAAAAGCATTGCGGATAATTTTTACCCCGGTTGAATTACCAATGACGCCACCGAATGCTTTGTTTTGAATTGATGGTCCTTGATCACCATACAGAGGCAATCCGTTTAAAAGAATAGATGCTGCCGCTGTATTTGAAGTAGTTGGGAAGGTGATGTTTCCTTGGAGATAGACTATCTTTCCAACTTTCACATAATTCAGTTCGGTGTTTGTGAATGTCAATGCAGCACCAGAAGCATCTATTGCAGTGAATGTGCCTTCCTCGTAATCATCCAAGGTATTAGCATCACTTGACGAAACTTGTGTCGCAGGGAATTTTAACTGACCGCCAGCGAGGTTAAGGACGCTGTTATAGGCAGGAACTGACGGATTCAGGATGACGTAATCGGTGCCGTCATATTCCAAGTCATAAGGCACATTTGCAAAGATGATCGGGTTAACCTTTGCCCCGGTGGAATCATATTGCTTGATGGCTTTAGCACCCAGGGTGTCACGGTTCAAAGTGCATGCCACAGCGGCCACATTCCCGTTGAACTTGATGCGCATGCGCTCGTTTGAAGTGTATGAGCCATACAACGGAAATGAAGTCACTGTAAATGTCGGGGAAAATCCAGCAGTAGAAAAAGCAGTCTTTGTCTGCTGTTGAAACGCTATAGCTGTAATATCTACCGAAGCAGCACTATTCGCTGCATTGACGGCACTGGCAAAAGCTTCTGCTGCCCTTGTTGTTGCAGTATTTGCTGCACTGGTTGCTGTAGCTGCATCAATAGATGCAGAAGCGGCAGCATCTAATACAAGAGTTACTGAATCATTAATTTCAGGTATTAATTCAGTGCCCGTTTTCAGTACGATATTTCCATCATCATCAAAGCTGATAACAAGTCCGGCACGCTCTGCTGCACTCTCTGTGATCTGCTGGCTGACCAACGTATCAACCGGCATCTTAATAGTGCGCACGTTGGCTTGTGCCAGGAACTGCAAGGCCAACCAGATACGGTCAAAGTCACCATTTACAATGGCAGCAATCCAGTCACCAAACTGTTGATAATCTGTCTCTCGCTCAAACTCAGGGTCAAGGTATCGAATGACTTTTTGCCCATTTGTCGGGGCAACATCAAAAACGACATTGCCGCCGTTTTCTTCTCCAACACCAGTAATATTGAAGCCAGTTGTGATGACAATGTCATCCACTGACACGGACAAATCAGCGGCATCAAGTATCTTGAAAGTGTAAGGAAAGCTAGTCGTTACCCCATTGGCAACCGAGGATGTGACAGGTATTTGTGCTGGAATGGTCATGACGCTTTCGCCCGTAATCTATGAGCGAGAGTTTGCGTTATATCAGCATACGGTTTCCCGACTTATCGTTCGAGCTCAACCTCGTATGTGCCGGAGTTAGGGCGCCACTCATGGCGAGTGTGTTTTGTTTCTGGCAGGTCTGATATTTTCAGGTTGATGCGTTCAGGGGTGTCTGTGACTGCGCCGGCCGCAACGTCGATGTAGTCATCCTTTTGATTTTTAGCCTCGGGGTTAAAGTCTTTCATCTGATCCCACAAGTCGCCATCAATCACGGACGTGTGCGCCCATAGCATATTGGATGACAGCGGGTCTTCCAGTGATTCAAGAATGCGCATGCCCTTGTTCTGAACGGCCGGTTCTTCAGCTACGCCACAGATCAGTTTGCGCTGCTTCAGGCACCCTTTGAGCACTGATGCGGCAAACCCGCCGATGCCGTTAGTTTCAATGGTAATGCGTGACAAGTGAAACTGCTTGATGACATCGCAGATTTGATACACCTGGCCACCAATGATCTTGCGGCCGTCATCCGTAAATTCAGCGACTTCACCCTCAAGGCTGATAATTCTGTGAAGATAGCGGCGGCCGTATTCATCCTGAAACACCAAGCCGAGCGTTGAATCGTCACTGTTTAGTTTTGCGGACGCTGGGTCCCAGCGTAGTGATGCGCCGACAATTCTTGCACTACCCAGCCACAGTGATGAAACCTTGTTTGCAACTTTGATCTGCGGCTCAACTTCATACTGAATCAGCTTCTCAGGGTCGAGGCGAATCTCTGAAATCGGTTTGGCTTCAAGCATATATTGAGAATCCCAATAGTTGAGCGTTCTTGTCTTTTTGCGACGCTTGATAATGTCCTCACGGGTAAAGCGTTCAGGCCATGCGCAGTTTGAATAAATGTCGATTACAACGCCTGGCGGCTTCTCAAAAACAACGTAGTCAGCTTCTAAGCGATAGTCCAGCCCTTCCTTGAGCAGCTTTGCGCCCTTGTATATGCCGGTGAACACATACAGCCCATCTTCACCGATCTTGAACGGGATTTTATAGCGGGTGATTTTTGCTGTTGTTTCGTAGCGAACGAATGATTCAAACAGGGGAATTTTCAGTGATGCAGCGCCGGATGCTATTTGCTCTGTGTAGATTGAATCATGTGTGTGAGGTGTGCCGATGAATGTCTCGCGTCCACCTGGTACCAGAATGAAGGTCGATTCCTGAATCTTGTTTCTGAGCGATTCACGCGCTTCAGCGTTTTTGATGTTCTTCGGGACTTCAACGTCATCATAGTCAATATCTTTGGCACGGGCAGATGTCACGTTTTGATTCACGCCTGTGGCTGTCATGCTGGCATTACGCGCATCAATTGAACCAGTCACCCAAAACATTTGCGCACCTGGCTTGGTTGGAAGCATGCCGCCGCACAAAGGGTGTCTGCGCAATACGTTGATGGTGTCTCGGGTGAGTTTCTTAGCTAGTGGACCATCAGCCGCCCAAATGAGTGAAATCCACGTCCCATCGTTGTAAAGCTGCCAGGCCTTGTATACCGCGTAAATAGTGGATTTTGCTGCGCCCCTGAATACCATGAGCACGCGCACCGGGTCATTACAGTTTTGAAGCCATAGGCAAATACGGATGTGCAGCTTTGGCACCGTCCACCCCATGACACTTGCCCACATTAGAAAGAAGGCAACGAATGTGATCTTGCGTTTATTTTCCGCCATGGACGCGCTTGTCGTAGTTCTCTTTGCCAGTATTGTCCTGAATGTCTTTAATGGCAGCGGCGGCTAGTTTCTCAAACTTGCTGATCTCATTGTCTATGCTGACATCATTTTCGCCGGTTTCGCCAGAATCATTCGGCACAAATTCAGGTGCAAGCGGCAAAGTGCCTCGCTGTACCATACCGACAAATACAGCAATCCTCTGCATCAGTGTCATGGTGGCCACTGCGTTTTTCTTCATCCAGTAGCGGTCACCCCTGATTTTAGCGTCCTGCATATCAATTGGCTGATTTGCCCCCGGCCAGTTGGCTGGGTTCACTTCATTGATGAATACATCAGCCAGCGATTCATTCATGGCTTGTATTTTCTCGAACTGGTCCTGTCGCATTTAATTACCTCCAATTGCTTGCTGGAAATCTGGCGCCCGGTCTGGCATTGCATCGCCAGGTTGCCACCAGTAATCTTGGCCCCAATCTTTCAGTGCACGCTGTTGCATGCGTGATAAATAGCCAGGGTTTGCTGCTTCCTGTGCGTTATGCAAGAACCAATGCTCCCATGCACCCCGCGTTTGCCACAGACCGACATACGGAAGCTGTGCATTCGTCCAGCGTAAAGCCTCTGCCCCTGCGTTTGTTTTATCACCCTTGGCTGCTTGCCATGCATTCGTGACAATCAAGTCACCGACCAGACCAGCCGCCGCCCCCCCTGATGGTCCCAGCGCTACCCCCATTGATTGTTCAAAGTTTGAACCACGCTGCTCGGTTGGGTCTTTAAACAGAAAGTCGCCAAGATACCCAAGTCCACCACCCTGAGATAAAGCACGTGTCCAGAACTTGGCCTCTGTCATGTCGTAAGGGTCTTTACCCTGCACCAGTGCTTTATTCTGCAACACAATCGCGCCCAGCATCATCAGCGTGACATTCATTGCGGCCATGACAGCAATGCGGTTCACTGTTGCGCCAGTTGAAGTTTCAGCACCAAAACCAGTCGGCGCACCCTCTAATCCCTGTGGGGTATCAAATATGCGGTTTAGATGCCTGGTAACCATTGCTGTAGGGAAAGACTTGAATTGCATAAAAGCTCTCGCAGCCTCCCCTTTAATTGTGCCAGCAGGTAATCCTCCCCATGTAGCAATTGCCCGTGTGGCCAAATCAGGATTGACGACTGCAAACTGTGATTCATCCGACACGAAAGCCATCCACTTGGTAGCTGCTTGTTCAGCGCCTTCTGCACCTGTATCGACAATGCTTTGGCGTGTAAGGTATTGCGTGCCGTCGCGCTCTGTTGGTTTGGATTTTGAAATGATATTCCAGTCACTTTCGGTAATCCCTTTTTTCTGCATCAAATATCTATCCCATTCGGTCAGCCTGCCCCAGCTAGTCCCGGCCTTTTTGGCAAAGCCTTGCATCATGGTTGCTGAGAATGCAGAGCGTAGGCCATCAGTCCACACGTTCATGAATGAGAGTTTCATCACGCTATTTGCGACACGCCCGGTCAAGCTGTGCGTCATGTTGTCACCAGTCCAACGGTTCAATGTGCTGGTCAAGCTGTCAGCAATGATGCCGTGCGCTTGCAGAAACTCGCGGTGTTCAGCGCTGAAGTTCTTGCGCAGGTTGTTCAGCATGTCGAAATAAGTCAGGCGGTTATAGTGAAGTGTGGCGCCGATTGTGCCAACGTCAGTGAATGATGACAGTACGGCACCGCCCAACTTGGCGGCTGTCTGCACGTTGCGCACATCTTGAAAGGCTTTAGCGATAGTGGCATTTTCAGGTGAGGTGGCTTTACCAGTAAGCAAATCCCAATAAGCTTGCGGCGTGTTTCCCATAGACCTGTTTTTCCATGAGCCCTTCTTACCGTCAGCACGTTCTGCAATGTCTGCCTGCAGCTTGAAGTTTGTTTCAGGGTTAGGCCCGTATCGCTCAACCAGCCCAATATTGCGCGACATCATGCCCACGTGGCCGATCATTGCATCGTATAGTGAGCCTTCGCCAAACTGCTGCATGTACTGCATCCAGGCGTCACCGTCTTTGAAGTGCAACACACGACGCTCACTGCCAGCATTTGCACGCTTGCCAACGCCACGATATGCCCCGGGCTCAATCTTGTTCAGGCCTTCACTAGCTAGTGTTTCATACGCAGCTTTCAGCATGTCCATGACTTCACCGTCGCGCATCAGTGAACCGTCATCTTTGACATACTGCTTGCGATCGAGAAGCGGCAGCACTTTGGCCGACCAGTCATCAGCATTGGATGCCTGAATCTTCACCGCGTCATGATGTTGTGAAAGATAGCCATAGGCCAGTTTGCCGACATCACCACCGGCCGCATTGAAGCGTAACCGCAGGTTTTCAATAGTATCAAGCCATGCACGTGCACCAGCCTGGGCGACTTTATTACCTGTCTTACCGTCTGCCCCAGCAAATACCTCACGCACTACATCGGCGGTCATGGTCGGGTTGTCCACGTCCCATATGCGCATGGCTAGGTTGCGCAGAATGCCGGTACCGTCTTTATTTGATGCGGCATCAAGTAATGCGCCGAGATTGGAAACTGCTTCGTCGTGAATGGCGTGGACGTAGTTGTCAGAATTGGCAATGTCCTGAATCAGTGCTTTTGATTGGGTGATGCCTTTACCGCCTGCGGTTTTCAGCGTCTTGATGCGCTCACCAGTGTCAGCCGTGCTGAGCACTTGCAGGGCTGCTAGTTGCTCTTTGCGTGCCCCGGCGTTCTGCAAGTCCTGAATAACCTGTTTCGATGCCTCACTGACGCGCTGCTCTTTCGACATTGCAGACCAGCCTTGCGGGTCCTGCCTGGCTAGTTCGTGCATCTTGTTAGACACCGCGTTATCAATAGCCTTGATTTTCTTGTCTAGGTTGATTTCCGCTGCATTGGTAGCCGCCTCGATCACCTTCCTGATACAATCTTCACGCATGGTTTATTACCTCAAATTGATAGGCTCTTTTCTGATTCTGTTTTCGGTTGTACCGATTACAGGGTTTCTGGTATTTCAGAATAAGAAGCAAGCCTGGAACTACACAAAGGACTGGCTAAAGGTGATCGGGTGGCTTCTGCTGGCTGCTGGCGTCATCGCTTTAATAGTCATGCCATTCCAACCTTAATCACCCAAGAAACAATTAATCGCAGCCTCGACTAGCTTCGCATCATTAGTGCCTAGCTCGTCATCAGTGCCGTTCATGATTTCACGGCGCACTGCTTCCACTTCATCAGCCAGGCGAACACGGGTGCCATCCTCGCGCACTGATACGTGCATGTTTGGATTCTCAGTGACCATGCGTTCGATCTGTTGTGCAATGACTGTCGGCTGATTGTCGGCTGGTTTCAGTGGGTTTGATTCAGCAGTGCGGGTCTGTGATGCCCGGGCCTGTTCAGTGGTGCGGATGATTTCATCTTGCAGTTGCGCATTGCCTATCTGTGTTTCATTTACTTTAATTGGCTGAGTAACAAAACTGGTTTCTGGCATTGATTCGCGCAGGCCATAAACATCAACAGGCGATGCGCCATTGTTCATGCGGTTCAAGCGTTCCTCTGCTTGCAGTGCCATGGCGTGCTGATTCAATTGCGCATTAATTAAATCAAGGCGGCTTTTTGCAGTCAGCTCAATATCGGCCAAAGTTGTGCGTGCGGCTGCTTCGGCTTGTTTTCTTGATAACCCAGCGGCCTGTTGGTCTTTAGCTAACTGTTTGAATGTTTCCTGATACCTTGCCTGCTCAAATTCAATGCTGTGTGCAAGTTGCGTCGATTCCTGTTTAAGCGAACGTGATTCCTGTGCAGTCAATTTATTGGCTGCGACTGAAATATCCTCTTGCTGTTTATTGACGATGTAATCAGCAATATCCCGCTGAACAGTCAAATTCTGCACCATTGCCACATCGACGTTCTCTTGTGTCTCGAAATTCTGCGTTTTAACGGGTGCTGGCTGCGCGTCCTGAACGCCTGGCTGGACTTCTGCTGTCGGCGCTGCACTTGTGTCACCCTTTGCAGTTTGACGAGCCGTAGCTCGTGAAGCGGCTTTCATTGAATGCACGCCGAGACCGAACGGAAGTAATGCGGCAACGGTCAGACCAACAGGGTCAAGCGGGTCATACTGCTGCGCTATCTCTGGATAATTGGCACGGGAAAGAATTTCGCTCGTCAGTTTTTGCTGTGCCATGTATGCGGCTGGGCCACTGGCAAGTGCGAGGCCTGCGGTTTGTGCAATCGTGTTGCCTGCAACGGGGACTAATGCTGACAATCCTGTGACCGCACCTGTGACTGCACCAACCTTGGTTCGAGTTGAAACGTCTACACCCTGCTGCGCTAATTCCTCGGCTTGCGTCATGCCTTCAGAAACGCCTAGCACGGAAGCGCCGACTAGAGGGCCGCCAACTATAGCTGCGGGGATGGCTTTTGTTAACCCTTTAGTAATTCCGAAAAATATACTTTCCGCTGTTGTGGCTAGTTGTGGATCCACTCTTAGGTTTTCAGAAAACTCATAAAGCGGCTTCGATTGTTCAGGTCTAAAGTTCGGGGAAAAGTCTTTGATAGCCTGGTCACGCTCGGCACGCTGCTGATCGGTCATTGGTTGCAGTGGGTTCTGTGTCAGGCCGTAATCAGCATACGCTTGGGCAGATGCGCCAATGATGTCAGAGACGTTGGCCCCGACTTCAGCGACACCAGCAGCCACAGCGCGGGGAAGTGTCGTCCAGCCGCTGCGCTTTGGTTTCGGCTTTGGCGGCTCTAGTGGGCGGTCAATCTGAAACTGAGTTACAAGGTCTGTGCCTTCTTGATAGGTATCTAATAGGCTCATTTATCACCTTCCAAAGCTTTTAACCGTTTTTTTGCTTCAGCCCACTCTCTAAGGTAACCATGAGCCATCTCAAGATCAGTACCTCTAGTTTCCTCATATTTCTGATTCCACCGCTCAATGTCCTCTTTTGCAATATCAATCTTGATTTGTTTTTTTTGCTCTGGTGTCAAGTCATACTTTGCCGGTACTGTTGATGAATTTCTTTCTCCCGGTTTATTTTCAGATTGTTTAGTATCTGCTGCCAATGTTTTAGGCTCTGCTTTTGGTTGTGTCTTAGTTGACGTTGGTTTATCGGGTGCAGCCTTAGATTCTGCTGCGGCTGGCTTCGCTAGTTCAGGTGTCACTGTTGCAGATAACGGCAATGGTTTAGGCACTGCACTGATAATGATTTTCTGGCCGTTGGTATTGGTCACCGGTCTACCGCCTACCATCACCACGTACTGGCCGCGCCCTGCGAATTGCAATTCCTGACCTGGAATGGATTTTGAGAAGTCAGCAACATTGAGCAAAGCACCGCCAACACGCACTTGACCATCCGGCGCCTGGGCCTTGAGCTCATCCGGGGTGATGTTGTTAATGCGTGAGTTGAAAGAACCCTCATCAATCCCAGCTGGAACTGGCAGACGTTGATTGTTGCGTTCGATGATGCTGCCACCGATAGCGAGATTCACTGCTTTGCGGATTTCATCATCACCAATAATGCCGCCGGATTCTTTGGCAAAGCCTGAAGCGATGTAATACGCGGCATCTTTCACAGCGCCGCTGATTTGCTCATTAGGGAATAAGCCATCAATCTGCGCAGCGATCACAGCCTTTGTGCCGGTGATCTTCTTGTCGTCTTTCATGACAACGCCGTCTTTAATTGCTTGGTCACCTTTCAAAATCAGTTCTGAGGTGTAACGATCAGCTGTGGTTTTTGATGATGCTGACGCAAACGCTAAAGCCAGCGGCCGGTTCTGCTTATCAAGCTGCTGAGCAATTGCGCCGGATGAACGACTACCGACTGCTTGGGTGATGTTGGCGATGGCTTGTGCTTTCTCTTTCGGCGGCAATACTTCCAGCATGGCGCGGACTTGGCCTGCTTCTTCGCTATCCAGTGGTGAGACTGGCTTACCGGCCCACATGCTGACGGTCTCGGCTGACTGCACACGTTTTGAAATGCTCGTAATCATGTTGTCCGTGCTTGAGGTGTCTAGCGGCTCAATCTGAGTAATGACACCGCGCTCAAGGCCTGCGCGTATTCCGTTGTTTTGCAGATCACCCTGGCTTGCAGTAAGAACCTTGCTTATTTGCTCGCGGCGTTTGTCCAGTTCTGGCGTGCGGCCACTCTTTGCGATCTGCGCATCAATCTGCGTGAGCATCTGTTTTTGCGCCGGGATTGGTTGTGAAGCCAAACCACCCGTTTCTTGGGCTTGTTTATTCAACTCAATGATGGCTTGTTGATAAGGTGTACCTGCCGTTTTTTGTACGGAATCATTCACAAATTGTGGGTCCAACAACAGACCCTTGTCTCTCATTGCTTGATAGGTTTCAAATGTAGCCTTGGCTTCATTGAGCTGTTTTTCCTGCAACCGTTGTGCACGTGATGCATTTGCTTCAGCACGCTGAATAAGCCCTGTTTCCAAGCCGTCCAGTTTTGCAACCAACGTATTGCGGCGGTTTGAATCCAGCTTGTCAGCATAAACGCCCGTGGTGATCTCTTTTTTGAGCTGGCGAATGCCTTGCACGTTTGAGCCGACAGACATCGCCTGCTGGTTAAGGTGTGCATCCCATGTGTTATCAATCCAGTCCTGCTTCTTCTTGCCCCATGCTGCACCGTAAGCCTGTTGCCCGACTGCATCCATCGCATCGGCTTGCTTAGTGAGCAGCGCCATATCGGCGCCAGGTAGCCCGGCCTTCTTCCCTAACGTGTCCATCACTGAATCAGTTTGAGATTTCAATTCAGCAACACGGCCTGTCTCTTGCAGCTTATACATTGAATCTTGGCCTTTAAAGCCAAGGCGACGAATGCCGCGTGACAAGTTTTCTTGATCGACTGGATCATAGCCGGTCATGTCAGGCATGCCGATTTTCTCAAGCGCTTTCTGATAGGTCGGCAGTGCATCTGAGTATTTCAACTGGCCAGAATTGACTTGCTGCTCTATGTTCTTTGATGTCGCATCGACCTGCATTTCATAATCCAGCAAGGTATTGGCTGAACGTGCTTTTTTGAGTGCGGCGTCTTCTTGCTCAGCTTTACGTGCAGCCTCGCGTATTAACTGCTCGCGCTCGTAATCCATCTGTTTCTGCTCTTGCCGTTGCTGGTACACCTCGCCGGCTGCAACATTCATCAGTGATTGGCTTGCTTCGACCAGGCCTGAACCAGTATTGAATGCAGCAGGATTTAGACGCGCACCTGGCGAACCCTGTGCAACCATATTGCCGAAATTACCTGTAGGGATTTTAGCCATTAGCGTGCACTCCTTTTGCCCAAATACCAGCCCTGACCGACAGACGCTGCGGATGACAAGACAGAATTAGTGACTGCATTCTTTCCTGCGGTACGCATTGAATCGGCCGAATTCATGCCGGACGTGTAAGCACGTTCCCCGCTGAGAATTGCTGAGAACGCATCTTCCTGAACCTTGGAATTGATGTCCTGTTCAATAGCCAGCGGTGTTCCCTCACCTAGTTTCACGCCGGACGCTGCAAGCTGTGCATTCGTTTCACCGACTTGATAACGGCCAGCGCGCCTGATCTTCTCAGCCTGTGTCAATGCATCAGAACGGGCGGCTTTAGCATCCATTTCAGCTTGGTCTGCTTGTGCCTGGTAGTAATCGTTTTGTTGCTGGCCCTGCATGATCTGGCCGAGAGCGCTGACGCCGGTTGCTGCATATAAAGCGGTAATTGGATCACACATGATTTAGACCTCGAATAAATATCCATATGGTTTGCAGCCGATTGCCTGCATGAATTGACTGGTTTGCTCGACCATAACGCCAGTTGAAACGCCGAGAGAGATCAGCACCGCGCCTGATTGCTTCGCCCACTCTTTATAGGCTTTGATCAATCTTGCCGCCGCCATACCACCGCGGTGTTCAGGTGCAATGAAAAGCACAATGTCGGAAGCGGTGAGATCGTCTGAGAACCACTGCGGCGTAAGCATTGCAGCCATGCCGCCGACAATCTGTCCGTGGCGCTCAACGACTTTGAAAAAGAAGTGTTCAGGGTGCATCATCGCCAAAATGAACTGGCAGGCCTTGATTTCATTGAAACGAAGCTGTGAAAACCGTGGGCTTTCAGCATGCATCTGCTTGGCCAGTTCCATCAGGCGGGTAATGTCTGCTTGTTTTGGATCGCGTAAGGTAGTCATATCAGCCTGAATTCACTGTGATTGAACGAATGATTGCTAGTAAATAGAACGGGAATGGCGCGACCTGCGACACGATGATTTCAGATTCACCATCGGCCCAACCGAGATTGGTTTCAGTTTTATCACCAGAAAACAACACTGGCTCACGATCTAGCTGGTCAGGGCCAACAACACGACCAGGGATCACTTCAGTGCCGTTCATTGTGGCGCCGATAGTGTTATTGAATCTGAGTGTGACTTCATTGGTACTCATTGCTGATGCCTGGCTAGTGCCTTCACCTGTTGCAATCTCAGGGCGTAATGGCTGCACAATCGGCTGATAGAACAAACCGACCAACACGCGCTTGGCATTGCGGTTGAGTGTGATTGTGCCGTCCGTGACTGTGAATTCACCCATGTCTACGCCATCGGCTACGCAGCGCACGTCCATGCCTTCAAGATGATCAAGTTCATCCCATATTTTCTTACCGACTGCATCATCCTGTGTCATCGCGCAATCGAGCGTAAAGCCCCAATTGAATGGCACGTCCTCAATATCAACCGCTGGTGTCGCTTCCTCGTCTGGTGCAGTGGTGCCATACATTGGGAACCAGTCCGGCTGCTGGCGCTCGATGTAGCGTTTCACTGTACCGTCACCCAGCTTGCGGCGAATGATGGCCCAAACCTGCTCTGTGTCACCGGCCGGAATGGTCGCCATGGATTCAATGCTGCCGATTGTCTTGTGTCTGTTCCAGGCAATGATGTCCAGGTCTCGATCAAGGGTGACGCTGATGAACCCACCTGTGCGCAAGGCAATCCAGACAATCGGGTCAGGCTCTTGCTGGAAGGTCATCGCAATGATGCCAGCTTGGGTTAAATGCTCGCCCAATGTGGTGATGTCTGGTGCGTTGTAGCCATCCGTATCAAAGCCGTAGCTAATTGCGCGTAACTTCTTGCCTGTGCGCTGGGTGAATAGCGCCTCTTTGCCGACAATGACAGGCCGCACGCCGTTTGAGCCGCGACCAGATTCTGAGTTGATGCGCACGTTTGTGGGGGTTACCGGCTTCTCAACACCGCTGCGCAAAGAGAACTCGCCGCCATCAGTGAGTGCGATCAGGTCACGCAGCGACAGAATGTTGTTGATTGGCCCGACTTTGTTGTTTGATGTGTCGATGGTGAATGAATATGCCTCGTTGTCCGCAGTGCCGAGCATGAAGTCAAGCAGTTCACCTGAACGGCTACCGTGTACAGTCTGCGGATTGCGCTTAGTGCCACCGACAACCAGGCGCTGATGGTGCGTCACGCCGGTTGATGGATAACCGAATTTGTCAGTCCATATTGCTGATTCAAGCGTCCAAGCCAGTGGCCCTGCTGCAACGCCGGAAGTCATCTTAATTTTCAGTGGGCCAGATACCACAGTCGTGCTGGTATAGGTTGCAATCTGAATCAGGCCACCATTGATGCGCACATACTTGCCGACATCAGTTGAACGCCATCCAGCCTTATTCAGCGTCATGGTAAGTGTAGTGCCCAGCGCCGTGGTATCTGTGCCGGTGGGGTCGTTCTGCGCTTGTGGTGAGCTGTCCAGGTTCCATTCACCTGCTGGCAGTGTGGTTGAACTGAATGGGATTTTGACTTCACCAGTGGCAACCGTGGCAGTAATGGCGGTAATGATGAAAACACCGGCTTCCCACAGAATAGCGCGACCAACGTCAGCAGCCAGAAAAGTGTTAGAGCCTGCAGTCATCGTGCGGCCAGTGCCAACAGTGTTGTCGTTCAAAGTCAGTGCAACGTCAAGGTAGTCACCGACTTCTGCAAACGGGATTGTCGTGAATGGTGCGGCAGAACAATCCCAATACGTCTCAGAAAAGCTGCGAATCCTGTAAATCTGCACGCCCTGGTGAAACACAAACATGGCTTCTTCAGATTGGCAGAAGTCAAACTCCTGCACTTTGTCGATGTCGTATGGCGTTGCGATTTCATACGGTATGCCACCGACCAGAATCGGCGTGCCGTCTGTCTTGAAAAAACGGATGTACTGGTCACCGAACTCCATCATGTAGGCTTTATCGCGGGTGACTACAAAAGGCACTAAACGGGCACGGTCTGCGCTGTCCTTTGTCTCGTAAAGGTATTCCCAGCCAGGCCGCTTTTGTGCACCGCCAAGGGTACGGGAAATGATGTTTTCCAGTTTGGCCGCTGCGTTTCCATAACGTGCAATGTCCACACGGCCATAAGCCTGCGGTGAAAGCTCACCGGCGCTGAAGTTGGTTTGTATTGTCTTGGCTTTAGGCATGGGCTATCTCACCCGATTTGAAAGCAAAGCGAAGTCGCCCAAGGTTTCTGGTGGGTTCTCCTGGCCGTCAATGCTTCTGGCTTGACGCAGGATGTCGCGCAACACTTCACGGACGGTCTGCTCTTTGGACGTGGATTTAGTCACGGCGTAGGAAATGGCCGCTTTCATCACCTCTTTCATGCCCTCGATCAGCAGTGCATCCCATGTGGATTCAACGTCATTGCGGAAGATGTAACGCAGATAGCAGACGTTTTTATTCATGAGGATTTTTCTGCCCTCGATGACATAATCATCTTCCTGGCCATCAATGCCGACAGACAGCGTGCGAAGCCAGTCAGAAGGCAAGTCAAATTGATATGACCAGCCAAAATCAGGTGATGCGGTGTCAGGTGATAGCGTGACGCGCTTTGTTGCGCAGTTCCATGGATGTGAGCGCAGCACCATGTCTCGACGCGCTGCGTACAAGTTGGCAACCAGCCGTGTGCGGTCATTGTTTTCATCAAAACTTGAGATCGGGTTAGCACCCAATTCAAGCAATGCATCAGAGCAAATCGAAACAGCGCTTGTCATCGTTCAATCCATCCAAATAAAAAGCCCGGCCCAATTAAGGACCGGGCAAGCCCCGTGATATTCACGGCCTCAGGGAAGCTCTTAAGACGGCAACATCACCGATACTTCGATCTTGATCTGAGCGTTAGCACTTGGAGTGCCGCCGTTCAAGGTCGCATAGATGTAGCTGTCTTCAGTGGTGATGTATTCAACGCCATCCTTGACCAGTGCGCCGTTGTTTGCGATTGCACGCACCGCAGCAGATGCCACGTCAATTGCAGCAGCAATACCGTCAGCATCAATTGCAGTGCCGTCGCTTGCTTTACGCAGGCCAACATCGCAAGTAATTGATGTACCCATGTCTGCGCAGTTGATATAGCTATCGCTCAGAATGCGGGAACCTTTCGGCAATTTGTATGGGCTGGAGATTGTGTCACCGTTGGCCCAGGTCACCGTGTCAGGTGAAGTAAATACAATCACCACCTTTTTACCGACACCCATTTTTGGCGCCAGATTTTTAGTGCCAGCAGCCACTAGTGCCGCTTGTTTCGATACTTGTTCAGTCATTTCATATTCTCCTTGACTGGTTTAGTGAGTAAGGGCCGAAGCCCTCACGCGCTCAATTACTGGAATGCAACCTCGACAACTTTGCTTTCATCCTGACGGCCTGCGCCGTAAGATGCGCCCATGGATACCTGCCACAAGTCTTTTTTGTCACCACGGCGGGTCACGTTGCCTTCTTCGTAACCTTTACCGAAGTGAACACCAGACTTGGCCCAGGCATAAGCGTAGTAAGTTGATGCTGAGAATGTCAGGCCTTGGTATGGAATCCATTGGAAGCCCATCCACTTGCCTGCGACGTTTCCGGCTTGCAGCATTTGTACAGCCAGGTAGTCAGCGCTGGTCAAAGTGGTATCGCTCAAGATTTGCTGCAGCACCTTGTCGTTGTACAACATGTACAGTTCTTCGCCGTTTTCCTCGTCTGCTTCATTAGCGCGGAAGATAGAGCGTGCCTGGATGATCTTGGCCTTAGTAAAGCCAGTGCCACCGTGAGCGATCTTCTGTGTCGCTGGCAGCGTGTTGGTGGTTGCACCGTCTTTGCTGCTGATTGAACCGCCTAAAGCTGCATAGATGACCTGGTCAATCTTGCGGTTTTTGGCTTTCATCAGTGCTGACATATAGTCGCCACCAGTTACAGGGTTAACGATCATTTTCGGAATGTCGTTACGGTCCAACGGCAAGGCCTTGTAAAAGTCCTTCATACCTGCCAAGCGGTTGCTATGGTTAGGATCACCCCAATCAGTGTCACCGTGACGGACGGTGTTTTCATCCATTTCGATTGCACCCAAGTTGTTGATGGTGAAGCCGTCGCCAGTGATAGTGCCGCGATCAGTCACAGCTTTCATCAAGCGGGATTCTGCTTGCTGGGCAGCATGACGGATGCTGGTATCCCATTGCTGCACGAATGCAGCGGTAATTGATTGAGAGCACAAGATCATGCCGCTTTTGTGCATGTGCAAGAACAGTGCTTTGTTTACGCGTGCTGCAATTTCCCATGTGAATGAAACTGCTGCGGCGAGCATGGCAACAAATGCCAGTCGAATTTTCTTCATTTTGAAACTCCTTGAAAGTTGAGATTTATCAATCAGCCTTCAGGGTGTCCGGGCATCCGGGCCTGCTACGTTCATGAAGCTGGCTTACTGCTTCAATGCTGCGAGCTTTCAGGGTATCCACGCGCTAATGTGGGCCTGTGTTGCTACGCATTGTGTGATAGGAGGCGGTACGGTTTCCCGACTAAAAGAAAAAGCCGCACAGTGGCGGCTTCGGTGAGTTGTAAAGGATTAGTTGACTACTGCTACATCAGCGGTGTGTTTCCAGCCTTCTCTTGCTGCTTGGCTTGGGATGCAAAGTAGCTCTGAACCTGCTTGCTTACTCTTGCGTGCTCAGCGTGTTTAGGGTCTGAATACGCAGGATGTGCCATGAGTTCATCAATGCTGGTGCCATTGGGCAGCGTGTCTGTCGGTGACAGTGACTTGTCCTCTCCCATTTCCGCGCCCATCTTGGCCAGGCCGCGAATCAGTTTTGGATCATTGCCGTATGTGTTGATGATATGCTCAGCGTCATCACCGAAGAAACCCTGTGCAGCCTTGTATGCGTTGCTCACGCCTGCGGTGTACTCTGCTTCAGTTTTCCAGCCTTTCTTTAGGTCTGCGACACAATCCTCTGCGTTCAATTGCTGCACACCACCGGCCAGTTGAGGGATAGCAGCCAGATACTTACCGATAGCCACGTCGACCTGTTTCTGAGACATACCGGCCGCGTGCGCATCTTTCAGAAAGTCTTGCATCAGCGGGTCAGTCTTCAAGTCACCCAGCGCATCCTTGAGATCATCCGGCACGTTCACGACATATTCGTCAGCAGACTTCGGCGGGGCATCACCTGAACCCATGCGCTTAGCTAACTGGTTATAGCCTTCGGCCTGCTTCTGCGCGGATGCTTCCCAATTGACTGAGCCGTCCTCGTTCTTGACTAGGTACTTTTCTTGGACTTGCGCCGTTTGCGCTGATTCACTCGCTGCACCCGCGAGGACGTTTGAAGCTGCTGCATTGCCTGAGCTGTCTCCATTTGTTCCCGTTCCCGATTGACCACTATCCCCGGTTCCTGCATCCGCATTTTGAGCAGCGCCTGATGCAACCTCAGCTCCTGTTTGCGTTCCCGCACCGCCGCCAGCCGCGCCAGCACCTTCTTCAGCCATGTAAACATGATGTAATAATCCTCTCAGTAGCCAGTTCATGATTGTGTTTCTCCTTGTGGGTCAGTGTCGTCATCCACGCCGTTTGCGCGGTTGATCTGTGAAATGATGAAGTTCAGCACTTCTTGGCGCCCAATGAACTGCTGGGTGTCAAGAACGCGATTGATTCCGTCTACACCGCTAGTTTTCGGTGTTCGGTTAAAGCGCTGGATTAGGTCTTCGAGAATACGCGAACCCGTTTTGTTGACTTCAAACAGGTCGGCGTATTCTTGGGGGGTTGGTTTGGATGGGGTCATTGGCTTGTAGTTAAGTAGCTAGTCCTGTGCCGTTTTCTACGATTAGGGTCATGTCAATCAGTAAACCTGCTCACAAAATTGATTGATAGTCAGGACCTCCACAGAGCCAGCGATTTCAAGAGACCTAATGTACTCAAGAAGGTTAGGTAGTTCTGTTAATGCCTCCCCGGATGCAAAGTCATTATGAAAACCAAAGAACGCAACACCATTTACAGTGACAGCTTGATCAATGTGATCTTTCCAACGCTGTAAGAATGTACCAGCAGTAAAGCCGGACACATTCATGCGCTTGACTCGGCATGGGTCCATAAACGGTTGCAGTTCACGGTGAGTAAACGGAGGGTTTGAGTTACTACCATTGATGAACAAGTGCAGAGTTTTAAACATGCGTTTTGCAGCTTCCATGCGCTCGTCGTCAATGTTCAAATTAGTGCCAAAGCCATAACTACCATGCAGAACGTCACCAAGGCCGAGCGCTTTAGCAGTAAGCACAAATTCACTAGCGCGAGAAAGCCACATCTCAGGGGATAAATCTCTTGTTGTTTCGTCAATCATGTTTTGATAAATCACTTCGCACCCGTCGCGCTGAACCAATTGCTGCATTTGATCTAGGGACATAAAACCTGAGGCACCGATTTTCGCCATAGAGTCTACCCCAAGCATCCAAGGGTATCCGTATTTACGCATCAACGGGGCAAAGATTGTCCATTGAGAGCTGAATATATCGTCGCCCGCGAACATGATTGTCGCTTTTGATTTCTGCCGAGGGACAGCGGAGATATCAAACAGGCGTAGTTTTGCGCCGACTGCCCCGGCTACCGCGCTTTCGATCATAAACTCAGCGTAGGTAATGGCTGTCAACGTCGCCCCGGTCCCTACAACTGTAGCAACTGAAATGTCCGCACCAATTTCGTAGATCACTCCCGAATCGGTTGTAGTAATTAGCTGCATTGCTGCTAAGCTTGAGCGTGAAAAGGTAATCTCATGGTAATCGGCTGCGGGTGACGCCGGCGTCCCTGCGGAATACAATCGAACTTTGAAAGAGTTGTATGCGTTGGTTACATTGAGATAATTAATCGCGCTGTTGTACGGCATTGCGATACGAGCACGAATACTGTGTGCAGTGACGTCCACTGGCGTTGCAAGAACCTCGTCACCTCTAAAGCGCGGCGAGCTAGCAGAAGCCAAAGTAGATTCGACAAACCCAGTCCCGTACAGAGACTCGAAACCAGTAACGTCCGCTAAGATAGTCGTTGAGCCTGTACACTTTGCAACTGACTGAAATGACGTAAGGACTTTACGGCCTTTTGCTACAGCTCTCTTACCTAAGTTTCTTATCTGACCAACAACACCGCTATTTAGCCCTTTTAATACGGTGGGATAATTTTGCAGACTAAGCGGCATAGTGGCTGCTGGGTCAATTGAATTAGATTTTGAATAAGAGCTGAAAGAACTATCCAAACTTGTGCTCGTAAACACTTCAGCTTTCAGGTGTATCGTATTTGAAATGCTGTCGTAGGGCTGAGCCTCTAGTTGACTAAGATTAGTTAGTCCGCCCAGCATAGTGGATTCTTGGTTTTTTACAAGAATCCATTGCGTAGTTCCTGCCTTACGAATCCTGACAGCTTTGCCCGAAATATTTATTACTTCCGCACTACCGCCAGCTACAGAGGGGAAAGCCGTCCAAGAAGCCCCATTGGTAATTTCAAGCTCTGCCGAACCCGCTCTTTGAATCGCACTTGAGCGGTTATATGCTGCCCCGGAAACGGTTACAGAACGAGTTTGAGCCGTTCCAGAAACGGCAGGGTCTGCCCAGTCCAGCAGTCTCCATGCAATCTGATTTGCATTGGTAATGCCATGGATCTCACGACTAGAGCCATTTGGGACTGGTACTGCCGCACCGGTTCCGCCAATCTGGTATTCAACATCTGCACCAGTATTGTTGTTTACTAAAACCATGTTACAAGCCACATCAGGCATAGCAATAAAAGTACCTGAAGCTGGGGTTGCTGAGGTCGCTGCTTGGACTGCTTGCACGAATGTTTTAGCTGGGTATCCTCCACCCCCAACACTCGCCTCCGTGCCGTCTTGATTGAGTAGAGCAGTTAAGTTCCCATCATCATCAAAATCACCAAGGACTTGCTTTGGTTTAATATTCCCAACTTCCCAACCATCCGGCCCCAATGTCTTTTCGTAGCTCATATCCTCACCTCACTATGCGACCATCTTTTGCGCCACTGCTGGCGCTGCTTTTGAAATAACTTCGTTTTGTAGCTGCTGCTCTTGCGCCTGCTGTGCTTGTTGCTGACGCTGTTCGCGCTTGGCTCTGATGTCGTCGTCACTTGGTACAACTGAGTTCGGCACGCCCAAGGCTTTAGCACGCACTTTCTGAGCTGCATCAAAGTCGATAGTGTCGAGAACGTCTGGATAAGCCTGTGCAGTTGCAATCGCCCCAGCAACGTACTGATCAATCGCGTTGACTTCTTCCAGGCGCTGAGCGCGTGCGAGTGAACCGATGAATTTAACGCTGTAATCGCGCAGTGAATCAGGCGCCATGCCGAGCACACCGGCGCGGTAAGCAATGCCAAAGCAGCGGATGATCAGCGGTGTCAGGTATTCAGCCTGCAAGCGGCCATAGATCGGGCCGAGTAATTGACGGATAAGCTGCACACGTTGGATGACTTCAGTGGCTGTCATTGCCGGGCCATCTTGATGCTGTAACTGATCAGCCATCAGTGTTTTACGGATGCTGGCCTGTAAGCGTTCTTCAGAAGTGAATGCGACGTTGAAGTCTGCGCCGGACGTCAGCGGCTTCATGCTGTCCACTGAGTTGGCGACAATGATCTTGCGCGGCCCCACTTTGATGCTGCTAGGATTTAAAACGCCATCATCTTCAGCAATCCACATGCCTGAGATAGCCAAGTCCATGGCTGTCAGTTCAAGCGCTTTCACGTCATTGATCGTGCGGATTGAGCCGAGCGCCTGAGAGACTGGACCAGTCGCGTACTGCGTGCCAGGTACTAGCATCCAGCGGGGAACTACACAAGGGAATTCGTGATAACCAGATTCGCTCAGTTGATGCTGTGTGCTGCACTCGATGTGGTATGAGGCGAACGGTAGGTTCTTCGCCATCTTGGCATCAACAGCGTGCAGAGTGCGGGGAAAGATTGCGTGCAGGATTTGAACTTCGTCGTCGTATTGCGCATTTTCGTAGGATTCACGAACCTTGTTCGAAACCTTTTCGATGCCGTACATATTGACGACCTGCTCAACGGTGTATTTAACACTGCGATAGATCGTATCAACCAGGCCGCCGGGCTTGCTTGCTGATATGCAGCACTGCGCAATGGGCCACTGCTCAAACTGGAAGCCGCCGCCCTCTTTCTCGTCCACGTACATGACAAACCAGCCGGACGGCATCAAGTCAATCATGCACTCGTAAGCTACTGCATCGAAGTTTGACTGGTGGATATTGACGAAAATAGTGTGCGCTGCATCACTCAGCCAGCGTGAAGCATCATCGTTTTCCTGCTCAGCAGATGTGCCAGAATCCATGCCGAACCAGATTGAGTTCGCGGGTGTTGTACCGGCTACGATGTTTGATGCAAGTGTTCGGGATGAATCCGCAGCGGTGTCGTCAAGAATGCGATTCTTGTTGGTCTGGTTTTCAGTCGGGGTCGGTGCGTATGAACCGTTCAGGCCATAGCCGCGTTCAGGGAACGTGTAGTTTGCGCACTCCTGCCAGACAGGCTCATGCAATAGACGAGCCGTGAGCAGATGCCGATGGCGGCGCAGTATTGTTTGTGTATCAGCTGAGCTCATTTGCCGCCGCTTCCGAGGACAGTTGCGTTTGCGGTTGTGTTTTGACGCTGGCCAGCACCACTAAGAACCGTCGAAGCTGTGTCCTCTGTGGTCAAAAGCCCCTGCTGATTTCTCTGTCTGCGACGTTGATCTGCAAGGGTTGCATTCGCTGCTGCGTCCTCTTTGGCTTTGGCCGCCGCTTGTTGCGCTGCATAGTCGATCGTCTTTGGCTTTGAAGCTCCACCGCCGAGTATTTTTCTGACTTTGCCCATGATCACATCACTTTCACAAGTACGCCGCCGCAGTGCGTGAATCCGTCTTTGGCGAACAGGTTTTCAAACAGTTTGCTTACGCGCTCACCCATGCCAGCAGTAGCAGTGCTGAAAATGTGAGAGCAGTCACGCAGATTGGCAAAGGTGATCGCAGCGCATACAAGCGCCCGAGACAATCCACGGCCGCGCTGTTCGGGTGATAAGTACATTTTTTCGACGTACAAAACAGGACGGACACACCAGTCTTTAGCGACTGACACAAGCATTCCGGCTGATACATCATCGGTGACAAACAGTGCGCAGTCAGGATGCTCAAGCACTACGCCAAGATACTCAGCCGCGCCTACTGGGTCAAACTCCATGCCGTAGCTGGATTCGCTGACGAACTTCTCAGCCAGTTTCAGCAGTGCCGGAATGTCTGCCACGGTTGCCACCCTGATTACGCGATTGGTCATGCTGGATTACAGCTTCTGACCGTTTGGATTGCTGCCGAGATTGTCAGGCACAACCCAGCCCTGCTTGGTCAGTTGCGACTGCTTGATCTTGGATGAATCAACCTGGCTCTGGTCAGGTAACTCAGCCTGACGAACAACTGCTGGACGGCTTGCTGCTTTACCGGCCGCAGCCTGTGCGATCAGCGCGTCAAGAGCTTCCTTGGTGATCGTCACGGTCCCGGGGCCGCTTGTCTCACCGGCGCCGGAATTACCGACACTTGCAGCGTCAGGGTGGCCAACTGCACCGGCCTGGGTTTGTGTTTCTGTTGCGTCATCGGTTGATGCGCCTTGCGCTAACGCTGTAGGCGATGTGGCTGTTGTTTCGTCTGTCGTAGTGGTTACACCTGGGGTCTGCACTTGGCGACGTGCTGAGCGGCTTGTGTTTGTCATGGTTTTAATCTCCGTGGGGATTGATTGGCTGGTTAAGCTAGATGCGAGTATCGGCTAATGCGTGGTACGGATTCCCGACTGTTTCCAGTGATTTGCATCCAAAGCGCGATCAGCCTGTCTCCTTCGTCGTAGCGTGGTGTTGATCCACCCTTCCAGTCATAAACCGTGGTTTTACCTACCCCGATGGATGCCGCAATGCTCTGGTGCGTGTAACCGTTAGCGCAAAGGTCAACGATGATGCGAAACCACCAGATGCGCTGATCTGGTGGGATTGTGTGGGTTAGGTTGGCAGCGGTTGCTGTCAAATCAAACTCCCCTGCGGCCCCTGCTTCTGCAACGGCCGAATGACCACCACCACCCTGGCTTCTCCGTCAGGCTCCATGCGTGCGCCACCATCCGAGAAAATCCATTTGTCGTCGTCGAATGCAATGCCCTTCAGAGCGTCGTAAAGTACTTTGCGGGCGTTGTCCAGGTCGATGCACTGAACATCATCGTCCCAGCCATCAGGGTTTTTCTTCATGCGCTTGGCATAGTCCAGCGGGCGCTTCGGGTACAGGTAAATTTCAACATGCACACGGCCAGTGATTGGCTTGCGAATGCCTGCCTGCTTGCACATCCAGCCGACCTGCGACTTGTACGACTTCGCTTCGTCGCTCAAAGTCACGATTGCACGCTTGTGGCCACGGGGTACGAAGCTGCGCCAGTAACGGTTTGCTGAGACAGGATAGGGCAACGTCAGGGTGATTTCGTCCGGCAAACGCGTGTGCGCGCCTGAGGTGGCCTCGCGTGCGTGCGATAGCTCCCCCTGCAAGTAATTCAAACCAGCCAGTGCGAGTGCTTCTGCAGTCATGCTACCCCCTTCGGCTGGTCAAAATACTCATGCACTTCCTGCATCGCCTTGTCACCGACAAGCGTGTTCAGCGCAAAATTAATCTCAAGCTCAGTGCGTGCTATCCCCTCGCTTGCATCAGCCAGAATCTGCGTCGCAATCTCCTTGGCATCGCAATCCTGTCTGCGAATCTTGTTCGCCAGCATGCGCAGAAACTTGCGGTTCTTTTCGAGCTTTTCCTCGGGAATGGCTGGCTTCGGTAGCGCGATGTTGAAACTATGCGCAGGTGGCGCTGACAGACACGCTTGCTTGAATTCGTCCAGGCTCGGCGGGAAGTCAAACTGCTTGGTCAGACCGTGCTTGATCTGCTCGGCTGCTAGTCCTGCCAGGCCTTCGGACCATGCCTGCTTGGCGTTCTCGATGCCCATGTCCATGCCTGCAAGGTCAAGCTGTCCGATGCGAAATTTGTCAAAAAATGCGTTTCCAAAACGTCCGTGCAATCGCATGAAAATGCGCTGAACGTACGGCATTGGCAGGTCGTTAGAGTTTTTCATCAATCACCTCGAATTCGGTTGGTTGGTGTTGTTGGGGATTACCGCGTAGATGCTGGGTTGTTTCCGGCGTGAAAATTGAACTGGCTGCGATGTTGCGGCCCATTTCCCGGGCATTGATCGCACCCTTGATCGGTGGCTTGGTCAGGTCAGAAACACCTGCGGCCTGCTCTCGCTGTCCTCTCACCCTGGCGACTATCCAGCCGAATCCCTTGCGGGGATTTGCTTGCATTGCTGCGAATGCTGCGTCCCTGAACTCGTCAGGTGTCGCCCCTGCTGCTATCAGCGCTTGCAGTGTTGGGTTTGCTTGAGCGATGTCTGTCGGTGGGTGATTGTGCTGATCGTAGACCTCACGGATAGCAATGCAGGCGGAAGCGATGGGGGTCGCCTCTGGAATGGTTTGATCTGTATCAGTGTGTGTTATTACTGATTGGTGATTGGTGATTGGTGTCTGGGGACGGGCGCGCGGTGCATTGCCTTCGCTATGCGTTCGCATTCCGTCTGCATATGCGTTCGCATTGCCATCGCTATGCGTTTTTTGTTTATTCCAACGAGCATCTGCACTGCGTTTTGCTTTGGCCTGTTTGTCTTGAAAGCGTGCTATTTCCTCGTCGCAACGGATGTTATGCCATCCATCATCTTGCAATTCAAAGAACTCATTTAGCACATCAGAAACAGTTTCTTTTTCTTGCTTGCTAATTGCACGCACTAAACGACACACTTGTTTAATTTCTGAAGGGATTGGTGCTTCGCTTCGATAATATAAGCAAATTAAGCGTCGATAGATTGCATCTTCTAGCAATGAAAGATGGGCAGTTGCACTGTCAAAATCACCGATGTGATGCTCGTAATAGTTCATGCTGAGCCTTTCATAAACAGAACCCAGTGAGTTTTACTTTGTGATGGTTTTTTGTTTCCAAAAAGCGGTTTATGGCCTGCCAGCTTGAGAATTTTTGCAAGGGATACCTGGTATTCGCACCATTTGAAAACAAGCACGCCATCAGCCTGCAGGACACGGAAGCACTCACTAAATCCTTTGCGAATGTCATCCTCCCAGGACTTGTTTAAAACGCCGTATTTCTTCGCCATCCAGCTAGTTTCTCCAAGATGTACAAAGTGCGGCGGGTCAAACACAACCAGCTTGAATGAACCATCTGCAAAAGGAATGTTGCGGAAATCCATTTCGATGTCTGGTGATATTTCCAAGGTTCGGCCGTCGCACAATTCGTGCGATTCGGTGCGAATGTCACCAAAGGTGGCTAATGGATTAGCTTTATCGAACCAGAACATCCTGGAACCACAGCAAGGGTCCAAAATAGGCGTAGTCATCCTCGCACCTCTGTTTTCTGTGTCTCTGGACCGTCAATTTCATCCGCGAAGTGCAGCACGACGCAGATCAATATCAGGCAAATCATGGCTAGTTTTGGGTAGGTCATTGGCTGATTTTTAGATTCACATTAGCCAATTGCGCACTGATCGCAGACATAGCTTTCTGAGCCGCAATAAACTCGCGCATCAGCTTGGCTTTTTCGTCCTCTGGCTCGATTGGTTGCGGGTCTGAATATCCACCATCACGGGAAACGTAATTGATCGCTGCATGGCACCCTACTTCACGGCCAAGACGGATAAGCAGCAGCACCTGGTCGGGTGAAAGTTTCTCTGGCCGGTTGTCATTGAGCGCATCCAGCAGCGTGCGCTGTGCAGCGTCCGGCGTTTTCTCAGGCCACAATTTGCAAGCGACTGACTTGGTACCGCCTGCGGCTAAAATCACCTCTTTGAGCGCGTCAGAGAAGGATTCATGAAATAAAAATGACTGTGCTTTGTTCGACATTTAACGTCCTTCCAATATTTGTATTTCTGCCAATAATCGTTGTGCGGAATTTTTCTTTTTTTGTATGACCTCATCGAGAATTCCTGGCATGTCTGGAACATCATTAAGCCGAGCAAATTCACCGTAAACAATTCTTGCTGCTTGGTTGTATGCAATTGCAGCCTTGATTGCATCTGGATACGTTCCAAGAGCAATTTCAATCCCATTAGGCGCGATCATTGCAATCCACCCATATGGAATTTTTTTCACGCCGTTATATCCAGAAGAGCCACGAGCTTTATGATTTCTGCTATTTTCTTTAGCAGTTGCAAGTCTTAAATTTTCTCTGGTGTTATCAAGAGGATTGCCATTTATATGGTCAACAATTACGCCCTTTTCAGCGCTTAGTATGTATCTGTGCATAAGGACTGACTTTCCGCCAGGCAGCGTTGTTTGTGCAAATACACCACTTTTTTTATTGCTTGCATGCCATTTATGCGATTTCAAAAATTCGTAATCACAGTCACTTACTAAAGTTGTAAATCCCTGAGTTAATTGAATAATTCTCTTCACGTTACGAAACCCCACGAAAAATAGTTCTGTGATTCGGAAGCCTTCGGATAGGCTTGTTTTGGCCAAAAAAATATAGTGGCAACCGTTAAGCGGCTTTTTTCTCTGCCAATTCAGGCCACATGCCTTGCCAGTCAGTCGGGTGCAGGTCTGATCGCTTCACTTCACCTTTTGAGTGAATCTCAATGTTTGAAGAAAGCTCGGCGCCAAGCTTCTGTTTTTTGCTGCAAGCTTTGCGAAGGTAGGCAACTGTCGTTTTGCAATTGGCGGCAAACTCGATTTGCTCTTTAACTGGAAGTGAATTTAGGAAATTGATTAGTTTTTCCATGACGGAAACCTTTCGATTGAATTACCCGAAAGATTACCCATAGGTAAATAATAAGTCAATACCCATGGGTCATTTACCCTTAAGTAATTATTTGAAATACTGCAAGCATGGATAAATATGAAAGACGCAGGCTTAACCTGATTGAATTGCGCGATAAGAAGTGCAATGGAAAAGCTGCTGAATTAGCAAAGAAAATTGGTAGAGACCCGTCTTATGTCTCTAGGATGCTTTACGAAGAAAAGAAGCCAGGTAAAAAGAGAATTGCTGACGATATGATAGAAGTCATTGAAGCAGCCTTTTCATTGCCAAGGGGCTGGCTTGATAGTGATGGCTACCAGGGTGATCAAATAACAGTCGGTGATGATGGCACGCCAATGATTGCGGACAGTGCGCCAATGATTGCAGGGATGAAAATCAAAACGATTGAGCACATCTTGCTTGATAACTATCGTGGTATGTCTCAGTCGCACAAGGAGGCGTTAGAGCAAATGGCCAATGCGCTTTACTTGATTGATAACCCTAAAGATGGTGTCGCAGGTGCTAGGGCTAACAAAAAAAACAAAGAGAAAATCTAATATGAAATACGTATTAATAGTTTTATTGATTTTTCCGTTAGCTTGTTTTGGAGAAAGTGGAAAATCATGTATCAAGCCCAAATATACAAGGGCTGCATTAATGGATATGTATTTATCAAAGTTGCATCCAGAAACCAGCGATTCTATTGCACGGTCAAGAATTGATCAAAAAACATGGAAAGTTATTGATCAGTATTTTTTTGAAATATATCTTTGTTTAAGAAATACAAAAGATAGGATTGGTTGCCCAGATATTAAGAAAGGGTGGGATAAAATGGAGCATGACATAACGGGAAACACATTGATAAATGCACTCTGGCAAAATGACAATATAAAAACAACAGAGAAAAATTATTTTATGGATAAGCTTAGATTCATTATTGAAGAATCTGAATGTGATGACTTCTAATTAAATTTTATATAGGTAAAACCGCCACTCGGCGGTTTTTTTTCGTCCTAAATTTACCCGGGCAATGAAATAGTTTACCTATGGGTATTGACAAATATATTTACCTGCGGGTAACATTCACCCATGCACTAATTCAACAAACGAACTGCGAGGGTGAAATGATGATGACCATTGAAATTGTAGAGAACGAAGAAAATTCAACAGTATCAGTTACTGATGAACGAAAAAGTCTGATAAGCGCAATTTGCTTGGAGCTTCATTTAAAAGCCCTGCAACTTAAAGAAGAATTCTGTTTGCTGACAACAACACTACGCCTGATGGCTATGGGTGATGAGGAATTAAACAGCATCGCAAAACTGTGTGGGGTGAAGTAATGAACAACACTCCAAACAAATACACCGTGACCGTATCAGTCCCCGGTCATAAGGTTGAGAAATTCACAATTCAAGCGGCCCATGTCTGTGATGCGATCACCATGGGCATGATGGGCGTATTCCAAAATCCAGAAAACAGCAAATCAGTTCCAGGCATCCGCGTGACTGCTGAAGCTGTGTTGCATGTTGTGGGGGTGGCAGCATGAGTGCAAAACATTCAAAAGGGCCTTGGGAAATTGTTGATCTTGCTGAGGAAAGTTTCGGAAAAGTTTTATTTTCGATAGTTGGGAAAAGTGATCCTATCACCCCTCCATTTTATAGAGACATTGCTCAAGTTATACATCGCAACGGGAAAGACGTAACGAGAGCAAACGCACACCTGATTGCCGCCGCTCCTGATTTGTTGGCGGCTTTACAAGGATATGTAGATGCTATTGCATTTGGTGGCGGCACTGATAAGCAGTCAATTATGGATGCTATCCGTAAAGCAGATGATATTGCACGCGCTGCAATCGCCAAGGCGGAAGGCGGTGCAGCATGACCCCCCCTCGCCCATTCAAAACTTTCGACCTTAACGAAGCCATCATCAACCACATTGATTCTGGTGATCTGATTCTCGACATCCTTGAGGCCAGTCAAGAGTTTGCGAACGACAAGCATGCGCTCGGTGTGCGTGTCGCAAACATCCTGAATGACTTTGCTGACAAGGTGAAGGCTGAACATGAAGGCCGCACCGATTTACTGGCCAGCGCATTCATGCAGGAGAGCATCGACAAATTTAACGCGCTCGGTGACTTCGGTCTCAAGCAGTGTAAGGAGGCGTAACCATGCAAGATTTTCTGATTCCTGCTGAACGCCTAGGCGAGACATACACCACCTGGCAGAAACGCATGCGCAGACGCGGCTTTCTGCTGGCCTGTGGTGCAGTTTCATGTGCTTTGGTTATTGGCGCTGGCTTCGCTGCATTGTTATTTATTGGGGGGTTGGTATGAATGATTGGAATAAACCATTCTTCTTGCGCAGTAAGTCAGGATTAAAGGTATTAAAACGCTGGCTCAGTGAAAGAACCTTTAACTGTGGTGGCTATTGTGGCACTGATAAAAAAGCCAATCCAATGGTTTCAATTGGCTATGACTACAAGCCAGACAATGATTTTAGCCTTCCTGAAAAACGCGGTTTGATCGTCGTATTGAATCATGATCTATTGGATGAAGTTGAAGAAATTGTCCGGAAAATTGCAGATCACACGCTCAAGCATGGAGTGAAGCCATGAAACACCTAATCGCTGCAATCATCGTCCTGTCCTGTATGTATCTGGTCATCAACTACGTGCAATCCGGTCAGCAGTTGCTTGCACTGGCAGAGGGTAACCCATGACCAGAACACGCTTAAATCGCCCTGGGCTCGATGCATATATGAAGCGATTTTATAAGCCTGGTAAGGCTAAAAGCATCGCCTGCAAGTTCAACGTCACGCCTGAATATGTGCGCAACAAAGCAAAACGTATGGGGCTGACCAAGCCGCAACGCCCACAGGAGCGCAATACAAACAGCCTACCTGTAGGTTTCAGCGCTTCAGACATTATCGGTAACACGGCTGTCGGTGTATTGCTCAAAAAGGGCAATGTGATCCGGCACTCGATGAGGGGTTAAAAATGAACGCAGTAACTGAAGAATTCTTGAAAGCTCGCCAGACTGGTATCGGTGGCAGCGACATTGCGACGCTTTTCGGGATCAATCCTTGGAGCACTCGACTAAAACTGTATTTGCAAAAGCGCGGTGAAATTGAGCCTGACCCTGACAACAGCAAAACTAAAGCTGGTCGCGTCATGGAACAGGTCATCGCTTCTATGGTTGCCGAGCGTGAAAACGTCAAGTTACGCAAACTGAATCGCACCCTACGCCATCCGAAACATGACTTTCTGATTGCTCACATTGACCGTGACTATGTTGGTCAGTCCAAAGGCCTTGAAATTAAGAACGTTTCGCCACGCATGGGCTATTTATGGGGCAAGGATGGCCAGCAGGATGCCATCGCAGAATATTACGTCCCACAGCCTCACCATTACATGATGGTGCTGGGTTATCCAGCGTTTAACGTGGCTGCATATTTCGGCGGCGATGACCTTCGCATCTACCCAATGGAGCGCGACAAAGAAATGGATGAACTGATCATTCAGGAGGCGCATGACTTTTGGTACAAAAATGTGCTGGCTGGTGTACCACCTGAACCAGACTATGACCACCCCAGCACCCTGCCTTTATTGCAGCGCATTTACCCTGGTACAAACGGGCAAATGGTTGAAGCAGACGAAATGATCATCCATTGGGCGAGGGTTGCAGAAGATGCCGCAGCCAAAGCCAAAGAGTACGAAAAAGTAGCAGACACCGCAAAAAATCATTTGCTGGCTTATATGGGTGATGCGGCTGTCTTGAACTTAGGTGGTGGCGATGTGTTCAGGCGCAAGCTGATCAAGCGCAAAGGATTTACCGTGGCAGATACAAGTTACATCGACAGTAGATTTTCAACAATTAAGGAGTAATCAAAAATGAATCAGATGGTGGAAAGTCCTTTTGCAGCACAAGCCGCTGTGCAACAGAAATCAAGCAACGCAATTGCTCAATCAGATCAGCAACGTGCGATTGCAGAAGTACAAGCAGCAATGATGATTGCTCGCATGAATCCGCGTGATCCTATTGTCGCCATGGATAGAATCCTGAACGCATGTGCCAGACCTTCTTTAGCAGATAGCGCCGTATATACATATTCACGCGGTGGATCAGACGTATCAGGCCCATCAATTAGGCTTGCAGAAGCCATGGCGCAAGCATGGGGAAACCTACAGTTCGGCATTCGCGAACTAGACCAGCGCAACGGTGAATCTACTGTGCAGGCCTTTGCGTGGGATGTCGAAACAAACACTCGCCGCGAGGTGACGTTTCAAGTTCCGCATATTCGATATACGCGTAACGGATCAAAAAAACTAGAGGATCCACGCGATGTGTATGAAATGGTTGCTAACCAAGGCGCGCGCCGTTTACGTGCGTGCATTCTGGCAGTTATCCCAGGAGATGTTACTGAGGCTGCCGTGAATCAGTGTGAAACTACAATGAAAACTCAGGCAGATACTTCGCCGGAAGCAATGCAAAAAATGGTTGCTGCATTTGAACCGTTTGGCGTAACTAAAGAGCAAATAGAGAAGCGCATTCAGCGTCGCTTAGATGCCATTGTGCCGGCGCAAGTCGTATCACTGAAAAAAATATATGCCAGCCTGCGTGATGGCATGAGCGCAGCGGCTGACTGGTTTGAGTTTGAGGGCGTTCAAACAGATAGCATCAATCAATCTCAGTCGCGCACTGAGTCCGTCAAAGACAAAGTTAAATCACGTCAGCAACAGGCTCAGCCAGAGCAGGCAGAAGCGCCAGCGGAAAACCAGCATGTTTATACCTATGCAGAAGTAGCTGGACTGATTAATAAAGCATTCACCAAGGCTGAATATGACGAAGCATGCGCCTTGATTAATGCAGTAGTTGATACGGAACAGCGCCAAGAGTTGCAAGACATTGCCATGGGCCGCGCAGACGAATTTGCAGGCCAGTAATTAACCACCCACCCCCACAGGAGCCTATTAAATGTTCAGTTTAGAAAAACAGCAGTGCAAGTTAGATAATTTGAATCCGCGTGCCGAGATTCATGGTGCCGACAAAGTTCTCGCCGTCGACTTGAAAATCTCGTTCAAGGATTCAAACGACATCCTATCCGAGTTTGACCCGCACCTGAAATCAGCGTTTTACACTAAGAATGAGGCCGCACAGGCTGAACTGATCGACGATGCAAACTACCTGCCTACGCTTAAATTCCCGCTGTTGCACGCGCTGAAATGGGAAAAGGAATATGCAGGCTATGAACTCATTGTTCACCTGGGCCTCGGCGGTAAAAACTCAGATGTTGAAATGATTGAATGCCAGGTCGATAACTTCAAGTTCGATTTGCAGGACGGTGGCAGAGTTATCACCTCATTCCGTGTCATTGCGCACCCACAGGAAAAAGACCTCGGCAAGCTGTGCGCCCTGATTCAGCAGGAAATCGAAGTCACGCTGTTGCCGCCGGAAGCTGAAGAATTAGCACTAGCAGCATAGATTTTTGAGACGCAGGTGACACCCTCAAGCGCGAACGCTCCCAAGTGCCAACCAAAGCATAGAACGCCAGTCACCTGCGGTGCTATCAAGGCGAATTCTATGCAAGGAGACAAACCTAATTCGGAGGATAAGAACATGAAGTTACTGAGCGAAGAAGCACTAAAAGAATTGCGGGACAACTTTATTTTGACTGCAGACTGGCTGAAGTTTGACGACTTTATCAAGGCGCTGCCGGATGCCGAAGCGGCCGTGGGGGAAGCTCAAGAAAGTTCCACGTAAAAGTACAGTTGAGCCGAATAGCCCACGTCACGGGCTATCCACACGACTGTTTCCTGAGAGACGCCATTCCGTTAGATGGCTCTGTGACGGCAGGTATCAGGAGGCAGCCGTGTGGGTGAAGCACAAATAAATTGTGCAACTGATCGCTAGTGGTAGCCAGCATGCCGCAAACCATGAGTGTGCGCACATTCACTGGGTAACAAAGGGCTGGCGCAGGCTGAAATACCTGCCACCCACCACATATGAGTACAAATTAGGAGAAGAAATGACTACACGGGAAGATTTTGAGAAGTGGTTTGCGGATTCTTACGGGATCGATATTTCAATAGATCGTGCAGGAGAAGGATACATCTACGATCAAATAAACGATAAGTGGATTGGCTACCAAGCCTGCGCCGCCCACTACGAAGCCGAGCTATTGAAGCGTGATGCGCTGATTGCGGAGAAGGATAAGGCGTTGCGTGAGGTGATCGAAATGTACGTCGATGACGCTAACGATGCTGACCCTGAAGAAAGTGTAGGTGCTTTCGCAAAACAAGCCATATCCATAACCAATGACAACGTTAGGTTGGTTCCTGTTAAATGGCAGACATATGACCATGATGACGGAGAATGGTTTACTTTTGATACCGAGGAAGAGGCGAAAGAGGTTTGGCCTAATAACAATATTCGTCGGCAGCTATACACCATAGTGAAAGGGGAAGCGGGATGAGGGAATTTATTTGGCGCGTTAGATGTACTTACCATTTCATGCGAATTGCTAAAACTGGATTGTCGCTTGGATGGTATTTAGCTGGAGTTTGGGTTCAAGAGGAATATCTCGATTGGAGAGAAATTGACCCTGTAGATGCGGTTTATGACGAAATCAGCAATTGGGATTATGACGGAGAGTAAATCATGACCTACACCGAAGAAGTAAAGCAGGCACACGAAGCATACCTAAAAGCAAAACGTGAATTGCACGAATTTTGCACTATTTAAATTTAACAAGCTAATCGCAGAAATGGAGGCAAAGGGATGAGTGAGAAGGATTATGGTAGGTGGTTTTTTGTGTTAGTACCAGTAATTAGTGTGATATTTACAGTCTGCTTTGTCTTCCTTAGCTTTGGAGATTTATAGATGATTACAGCATTTAAAGGCGTTTGTCATACATGTGGATTTGACCACGATAATTTAAGTCTATTCCCATCCGAGAATCAATACTTTGCAATGTATACCGCTCAATGCCAACTTACAGATGAGCTTACTGAAAAGTTGAAAGAAAAATCAAATCAAGCATTACTTGACAGGATTAAAGAGCTTGAAGATTTGCTTCAAAAAGCTAACCAAAGAATTACCAGCTTAAACAATGAATATTTGCAGCAACATATCACGTATAGCAAGGAACAACCATGACACAGAATAACATAACGGACATTGAAAAAGCAGCACGGTTGATGGGGTATGAGCATGGAAAAATCCACAACATAGCTGGTGACCTTGCGGTTACTAAAAATAGTCGGCAGGTTAATGCTACATGGTTCAACCCACGCACGAACAAAGCGGATTTAGTAGATGTGGAGACTGGGCTTGGTATTGATGTGTTGCATGACCAATAGTACATAACGGCTGAATATTGGCAGAATGGGCTACTTGATTTTGATGACAAGAAGCGCATCGCAAATTATGCACATAACAAATTCGCAGCACGCGCTGAAGCTGTGCTTAGCGTAGTCTCGCAATTATATGATGCAAAATTTGGAAAGGATGGGGAGTGATGATGGGTGACGTGTTGCATTTTACTAAAAAGAATGTGCGCAATATGACAGACGATGAATTAAAGGCTCTTTGGGATAAATCTGAAGAACCATATTTTGAGGTTGACGGTATTGAATTGAAATCTATTCATTTTGAACTAAATCGCCGCGGCTTGGGTAGATATTGCGCGGTATGAAAGGACAGCCATGACTAAACTTATACCAGCGGAAAAATTGGAAGCGTTGCCAACATACTTTCAATACGATGATGGATATCTTACTAAAGACCAAAATCCATTTGGGCAATATGTAAAACTTGCCGACCTCCGCGCACTAATAGACGCTGAGCCTGACCAGCAAGCAGAAATTGAACGGGTGACAGAGCAGAGAGATAGGTTGTTGGCAGGGTTGACTAAAATTAGCGAATTTTGCCCTTATGACAAAGAGTTTAACCAGCTTGACGCGCACCCAATTAATCAAATACGCGGAACAATAGCCGAGGTTGGCGACACCGCCAGGGCACTAATCGCAGAAATCGAGGCAGGGAAATGAGTGAACAAGTAATGAACAATGATTTGTTTAGTGGCGTATCTCGCGCTGTTGCGTTATCAAATTCTAAAGGATACGCAGGTCAGCCTGGACGCGGGCCAGAAGGAACAAAATGCAAACAGTGTAAACATTTTGTTCGGCTTGAGTACGCGAAAACATATTACAAGTGCGGACTCACAAATTACACAGGCGGGAAAGCTACGGACATCAAAGCAACATCGCCAAGCTGCCAATATTTTGAAGGGCAAGCAAATGAGTGATACAGACAAAGAATTTCAGAAAGCTATGTCTGATTTGGGCATAGCCAGCAATTACCTTGGTGATGGCCAATATGATGGCATTTACGGAAATACTTGTTACAAATTATGGCAAGCCTGCCAGCAAATAAACGACAAGCGCATAGCTGAGTTGTTGGCGTTGGTGGCTTTGATAAGCTAATTGGCAACGCAGGTGGCATAACAATAGCACGCGGGGAATTATGGAATCGTGTAGCGTATGAAGCTGAGCGCACACGCCTGCTTATTGGTGAGCGCGATACCGAGCCGCACATCCGTGACTACGTTGACGACATCAAAACACCTGAAGAATGGAAGGGCGAGACTCGGAAACATCCTCGTGAAGCCCTCGCGCAAATTCGTGAATTGGAGAAGTGAAGATGAGTACATCAAGAGAAGCATTTGACTTGCATAACATTCATTGCAGGAATAATTTTAAACGCGCCATGAAATGTGGAATGTGGAAAAAGTTTTGGTGGATAAAAATGGTTATATCAGACACCAAAAATAAAGTATGCAGCAAGGAACCATCATGCTAAATCACATAGAACTGGCGAAAGAGTGTGGGGCTGATGCTAAATATTCAATTACCCCATCAAATGTAAATCCTAAAGTTTATCTTACAAAAATAATTATGAATTCAGACCAACTCGCCGCCTACACAAACGCGGTGATTGAGATGTGCGCTGAACAAGCATGCAACGGTCTGGACGGATATGAAATACAGCAAGCAATTTTAGCGCTTAAAGTGAAAGGATAGGTATGAATATGAGAAAACTAACAATCAATGACTATATGAAAGAATTTGGCATCAAGTCTAGGACCACTGTGCTAAAGCAGATTAATAGCGGCCTGATTAATGCGATTGATTTGAACAAAGGACAAGCTGGCCGCCCTACCTGGAGAATTATTGTTGATGATCAGCAGATGAAAACTGCTGCGTAATCCAGTCGCTATACCACTGCATCAATCCTATGCGTTCATCCAGGTATTCAGCGCGATTGTATGCGTCGCGCACTTCGTCTGTCTCCTTGTGTGCAAGCTGTCGCTCAATCACATCGCCTTTGTAGCTTGATTGGCCATTCATCACAGTAGATGCCAACGCCCTGAATCCGTGCCCTGTCATCTTTCCTCGGTACCCTAGGCGGTAGAGGGCAAACAGTAGCGTGTTCTCGCTAATTGGCACATTTGATCTGTCTGGTGAATTTAGGTAATAATCACTATCGCCTGAGTAAATATCCAGTTGATCTAATATCTCAATGGTCTGCTTGCTAAGTGGAACCACGTGCGGCTTGTCCATCTTCATCAATTCTGCCGGAACAATAAGCATGTTTCCTTTACGGTACGATTTTTTTAAATGCCGAAGTTCATCGGTACGCAGAAAAATATGAGCCATGAGCATCAAGCCGAGCCTGACAACATTTTCCTCGTAGGTCTGGATTGCTTTGAACAATGCCGGCGCTTCATCGACCGCAATGCAATTCATCTTTCTATGCTTGATTGGTGTTAGAACGCGCCCCAGCTTCGTCGCGAAATGCCCTTCAAGATAGCCACAGTCAACCGCATAGTCGAGTATTTCGCAGATACTATTACCAACCCTATGCGCAGTCTCATTTAACAGTTCACCTTTGTGGTTCACTACACCTTTGACAACCTCAACCAGTTTGACCCGCTTTAGCTGACTTAAAGGTAAATTGCCAATTTTAGGCATGATGTGATCACGCACCCGGTTGAATATCTTTACCTGGTGTTCTTTGGAATTGATTGACTTGCACTTCTTTGGGTACCACTCATTGAACAAATCACTGAACAACATTTCTTTGTGATCCTTGCCGTTATTCAATTCATCCTTGAATTTGGCATTTTCTAGCCTGGCAGCTGAAAGGGATAGTGAAGGGTATCGGCCATAAATTTTTGTTTTATAGCCTTCAGTTGACTTGTAATTGTATCGCCATGACTTAATTCCAGTCGGCGTAATGAGAATATACAGGCCGTCAGCATCAGTTACTTTGTAGTTTTTATCTTTTGGCTTTAAACCATCTACCTGCTTGGCTGTAAGCATTTCATCCCTCAATCCCTTCGCATTTATAATCAATCCCTTTGGAAAACCCTTCGGGATGAATTGCTCAGAAATATACAATACCAAATAAAAATAGCCAGATTAACTGGCTATACGGCATGAATAATAAAGGATTTTAGAATTTTAGTGAACAGTTCTATTCGTTACTGAAAAGAACTGTTTATTTTAATTGGTAGTCGCGAATGGACTCGAACCATCGACCCCCACCATGTCAAGGTGGTGCTC
>OFDN01000333.1_pt1 | contig 40642 bp, 42 predicted proteins | sample 1520971 | NCBI WGS metagenome assembly OFDN01 (sample SAMEA94257418, study PRJEB24077) | hot springs metagenome | biome: Aquatic biome; feature: Geographical feature; material: Water | place: India | collected 2012-06-12 | depth 5 m | reverse complement strand
GGGTGGGTATCGCCCACCCCCGGCCGCTCCGCTCTTCATCACGCCGCCAGCTCGTTCACGTTCTGCATCAGGGTCGCCAGTGTGGCACCACTCAGCCGGCTCGACAGGGCGGAGGTCGAGGTCATCTGCTGGGTGGCGGCGGCCCGCTCCTCGGCGGAGACGGTGCCGTCCTGGTTGGTGTCGAGCGGGTCATAGCTGGTCGATCCGGACGACCCGGTCACCCCACCCGATCCACCCGGCGGGGGCGGGGGAGGAGCCGACGAGGAAATGGCGGAACTCAGCTCGTCGGTGGTGACGGAGCCGTCCTCGTCACTGTCGAGGCTGGAGAAGAGCGACGACGCGTCGGTTGACTCGTTCCCGGACTGCGACAAGGCCGCGGTCAGTTCGTCCTCGCTGAGGGAACCGTCCTCGTCACTGTCGAAGTTCGACATCAGGTCGGACGCAAGCTCGTCCGCGCTGGCCATGGGTGGAGGCGGCGGGGGCGGTGCCGCCGACTCCAACGCCGAACTCAGCTCCTCGGTGGTGACCGAACCATCCTCGTCGCTGTCCAGGCTGGCGAACAATTCGGAGGCGTCGGTGCTGCCATCCCCGGATTCCGACAGAGCCGACGTCAGCTCATCCTCGCTGATCGTCCCGTTCTCGTCGCTGTCGAGGCCCGACATCAGGTCCGACGCCATCTGCACCGTATCCGGTGGCGGCCGGCCGGAACCGAACGAGGCGACCGTGTCGGTGCCGGAGGAACCGGTTGCCGTCTCCTCCTGCGCCGACAGCAGCGTCGAGGCGCTGCTGTAATCGAAGCGGCTGGCGAAGGATGAGAATTCCGATTTGCTGACCGACCCGTTGCTGTCGCTGTCGACGGTGGAGAACAGCTCCTGAGCCAGCGACGATCCCGAGGACCCGCTCCCCGAGACCGACGCGGTGGAGGACTTCTGCAGGAGCTGGAGGATGGACGCCGCCCCGCCGCTCCCGTATTGACCGATTCCGGACACCATGACCGCCACTCCCGCTCCAGGAACGGCGAATGGGCCGCCGCATCCCGCACCGTGATACGGGCAGCGGGATGCGGCTCCAGCGCCCGACCTTTCTAATTTCCGGACGCTTCCAGCAGCGGGCGGGCGGCGTCGAGTTTCGACCGGCAGTCGTCCATGCGCCCGGCTTGTGCATCCTGACGGGCTTCGTTCAGCAGGGCTTCGGCCTGGATGCGGCGGGCGCTGGCCTGGGCGGCGGTGTCGGCCGGCGCTGGCGCGGAGGAGCCGGCGCCGCCCTCCGTCGTCGCCGGCCGGTTGACCGCGTCGGCCTGCTCCAGTCGGTCCATCACGCCGACGCCGAGCGATTCCTTGGTGGCGGGAGCGCTGGGGGTGGTGGGATCGCCCCCCTCTGGGGCGGCAAGCGCGATGTTGTGACGCTGGGCCAGGGCGGACACGGCGTCGCCGCAGCTTTGCTGTGCCAACGCCGGGGACTGCGACGTGAGCAGCAGCCCCGCCCCGATCAGACACGCGACGACTCTCATGGTTCGTTCCTCCGGGTGGCGGTGTGGCGGGTGAAGAGACCGAAACGGTTGGTGCGGCGCCATTCGGCCCAGCGGCGCTGGCCCCGGATCATCAGGCCGGCGACCGGCCGCTTCAGGAACGGGACGTCGAGCGCCACCAGCGCGATCCCCAGCGGCAGCATCCAGAGGCCCAGCACGGGCAGGAAGCTGAACACACCGCCCAGCATCAGCAGCACGGCGATGGGGATGCGCACCCAGCGGGCCGATGGCTCGCGCAGCCAGTGCACGATCCGGGCGGCGCGGTAGGGCATCTCGCGCTCCAGCCGGTCGAAGCTGCGATCGAGGCGGCGGTCGTCGGCGCTGGTCAGGAATGGTTCGGTCGGAATTGGTCCCATGGGTGGAGAACGTGCCACGGGGCGTGCCCGTTCCGCGGGGGCTGCCCTGCCACCGGACTGTCAAACGCCTGCAACCTTTCTCTGCTACCGAAGCGCCAGTCGATAACGGCACTTTGGTCTGTCATGCGCCGCACGCGTTCGAGCTACCCGTCGCCTTCCGTCTACCGCGCCGTCCTGGTGCTCCGCCGCGCCGGCCGGCGGGTGGAGAGCTACGACCGGGACCGCCGCCTGCATGTGGTGGACAACGCCATCATGGACGAGCCCGCGCTGGTGGCGCGGGCCGGCGAGCCCGCCGCCGTGGTGGTGACGCGGCGCTGACGGTCAGACCCGCAGCTTGCGGCGGACGCGGTTCAGTAAGACCGACGGCGACCAGGGGGAGGGGGGCTGCACGATGCGCCCCGCCTCCTCGATCACCTCGGCCGGCAGGTCCAGGTCGGCGGCGCGGGCGTTGGCGGCCACCTGCTCCGGCCGGGTGGCGCCGACGATGGCCGCGGCGACGTTCGGCTGCCGCAGCACCCACGCCAGCGCCAGTTGGGCGGCGGTGCAGCCGTTGGCCTCCGCCAGCGCCCGCAGGCGCTGCACGGCCTCCAGCGTCGATCGGGCCAGCCACTCGCGCCGGAGATAGGCGCCCATCGCCGGATCAGCGGCGCGGCTGTCCTTCGGCGGCACGGCGCCCGGCGGGTACTTGCCGGTGAGAACCCCCTGCGCAAGCGGCGACCACACGATCTGCGATACGCCGTTGGCGGCGCAGAGCGGGATCACCTCGCGTTCCGGCTCGCGCCAGAGCAGGGAGTATTGCGGCTGGCTCGACACGAATTTCGCCACGCCGGGCAGGGCGAGGGCGGCGCGGATCCGGTCGGCCGGCCATTCGGAGAAGCCGATCCAGCGCGCCTTGCCCTGGCGCACCACCTCGGTCAGCGCCTCCATCGTCTCCTGCAGCGGTGTGTCCGCGTCGTAGCGGTGGCACTGGTAGAGATCGATGTGGTCGGTGCGCAGGCGGGCCAGCGAGGCGTCGATCTGCTTGAACACCTGCGCCCGCGACAGGCCACGGTCGGTGTCGCTCATCGGGAAATAGAGCTTGGTCGCCAGAACGTAGCGGTCGCGCGGCACACCGGCCAACGCCTCGCCCAGCAGCGATTCCGAGGCGCCGCGGCCATAGACGTTGGCGGTGTCGATCAGGGTGATGCCCTGGTCCAGCGCTTCGCGCACGCAGGCGATGCTCCGGCTCTTCTCGACACCGCCGGAATAGGTGAGCCAGGAGCCGAGCGCGATGGTCGATACGGTCAGGTCGCTCGAACCGAGCGGACGGTAGCGCATGGACGGAACTCCGCATCGACAGTGGTACGGTGACGATGGGGAGCGGCGCACCGTCCGGCAAGCCGCCCTTCCGGCTAGCGCAATTGGTCCGCGACCGCGGCGGCGCGGTGCCGTAGGATGACGGCGAGACGGGCACGCATGGTGCCGAGCACAGGAGAGGCCGAGATGACCGACGCCGGCAAACTGGCCCGGTTGCGGGAGAAGTACGGGGACGCCTCCGGGGGCGACATCTACGACCCGGCGTTCCGCGCGGTGGCGGAGAAGCAGTTCACCGGCGAGCGCCGGAAATGGCCCTTCGCCGGGGTCGCCACCTTTGCCGGCGCACCCCACCGGCCGGACGCGCCGGAGCTGCCGGATTTCGGCGGGCTGGACGTGGCGCTGATCGGCGTGCCGATGGATCTGGGCGTGACCAACCGCGCCGGTTCCCGCCTGGGCCCGCGCGCCGTACGCGCGGTGGAGCGGATCGGCCCGTACGAGCACGCGCTGAAGGTGGCGCCGATGGACGGCCTGGCCGTGGCCGACGTGGGCGACGTGCCGTTCCGCAGCCGCTACAGCCTGGAATCCTGCCACGAGGATCTGGTCGGGTATTACACGAAGGTGGTGGCGGCCGGGGTGATCCCGCTGTCGGTCGGCGGGGATCATTCCATCAGCCAGTCGATCCTGCGCGCGGTGGGTGCCGCCCGGCCGGTCGGCATGATCCACATCGATGCCCATTGCGACACCTCGGGCCCTTACGAGGGATCGAAGTTCCACCATGGCGGGCCGTTCCGGCAGGCGGTGCTGGACGGCGTGCTGGACCCGGAGCGCACCATCCAGATCGGCATCCGCGGTGCGGCCGAGTATCTGTGGGAATTCTCCTACGACAGCGGCATGACGGTGATCCACGCCGAGACGGCCGCCGAGATGGGCATGCCTGCGGTGATCGAGGCGGCGCGGCGCAAGGTGGGTGACGGGCCGGTCTACGTGTCCTTCGACATCGACAGCGTCGATCCCGGCTTCGCCCCCGGCACCGGCACGCCGGAGGTCGGCGGGCTGACCCCGCGCGAAGTGCTCCAGCTCCTGCGCGGGCTGGCCGGCATCGACATCGTCGGCGGCGACGTGGTGGAGGTGGCGCCGCAGTACGACGCGACCAGCAACACCGCCCATGTGGCGGCCCAGGTGCTGTTCACCCTGCTGTCGCTGGTGGCGCTTCGCGGCAAGCGTTAGATCGGCCCGAGGGGTTAGGTTGCTGTCACCGCCGCGGCGGCAGGCTGCGGCGGAACAGCACGCCTAGCACCGCCAGCCCGACGCCGCAGGTGACGAACAGCGACGGGTAGCCCAGCCCTTCCACCACATGGCCGCCGGCCCACACCCCGGTTCCCTGGCCGAGGAACAGGCCGGAGGCGAACATCGACATGCCGATGCCGCGCGCCTGCGGCGACATCTGGGTCGCCAGCGTCTGCAGCGTGTTGTGCATGAGGTAGTAGCCGAGCCCCAACGCCGCGAAGACGGGGATGAAGCTCCACACCACCGGGGTCAGCGCCGCCCACAGGTAGGCGATGCACATGATGATGCCGCCGCCCAGCATCATGCCGCGCTGCCCCAGCATCGCCACCACGCGCGGTGCCTGCGCGGCGTAGGCGAGCGCCCCCAGGCCGAAGGCCGCCAGCATCGCGCCGATGGTGTCGTAGCCCAACCCGTACTCCTGCCGCAGGAAGGCGCCGAAATAGGTGAGGCCGGCGAAGAACAGGACGCCCTCCACATAGACGGCGCCGACCACCCGCTGCACCAGCGGCGTACGCGCAAGCGCCACATACGTCGCGACAATGGCGGGAATGCTCAGCACCGTGCGGGTGGGCGCGGTCCGCGTCGAACGCAGATCCACCCACAGCAGCAGCGCCACCGCGAGCTGCACGGCGCCAAGAGCCACGAAGGTGTTCCGCCAGCCGATGTGTTCGCCGAGGATGCCGCCGAGCGTCTGCCCGGCCAGGATGCCCAGCATCTGCCCGGCGAGGAAGCGCCCGAGCACGCCCTGGCGCTGCTCGTAGGGGACGGTGTCGCCCAGATGCGCCATGCAGAGCGGCACGATGGCGCCCGCCGCGGCCCCGCCCAGAAGGCGGTAAAGGCCGAGCGCACCGATGTCCGGCGCCAGCGACGCGGCGACGCTGAACACCGAGCACAGGACGCACGAGATGAGGATCACCAGCACCTTGCCGAACCGGTCGCCGACCGGCCCGTACACCACCTGCGACAGTCCGTAGGCGAAGGTGAATCCGGTGCCGACCACCGAGGCGTCGGACACGCTGATCCCGAACTGGTCGCAGATCTGCGGGATCAGCGGATCGGCCAGCCGCAGCGACGCGCCCGACGTGAAGGCCGCGGCGGCGAGGCAAACGATGGTTCGGACGGGGATGGCCGGCGTTGCGGCGGCGGTGGAGGTCATGACCGGACTGGACCACCGCCGCCGCGGCACTGTCAACGCGGCAACATTCTCGGTTGTGGAATGTGCGCCATGCGCATTTTGTCAGACGACCGTCAGCCCCTCGCGCGCCAGCACCCGCTGCACGGCCGGGCGGGCCAGCATGCGCGCCTTGTGGGCGGTGAGGTTGGTCAGCTCGTCGATGGGTAGATCGATGCGCTGCGGCCAGCTCGCCATCACGAAGACGTACGGGTCGCACACGGTGTACGCGTCGCCCATCGCCCAGGTCTTGCCGGCGAGAAGCCCGTCGAGGTCGCGCAGGTTCGCCAGGAAGTTCTTGCGCCCTGTGGCCATCAGCTCGGGAAACACCGCCTTGTCCGTAGCGAAGCGCTCGGGACGGCGGATGTGGGTGTAGGACGGGTGCACGGTGCTGGAGATGAAGCCGATCAGCGACGCGCAGCGCGCCCGCTGCACCGGGTCGGTGGGCAGCAGGCCGGCGTCGGGGAAATGGTCGGCGATGAAGGGGAGGATGGCGGAATTCTCGGTCAGCACCACGTCGCCGACCTTGAGCGCCGGCACGCGCCCGCGCGGGTTGACGGCCAGATACTCGGCGGAGCGTTGTTCGTCCTTGGCGAAGGCGAGGGAGCGCTCCTCGTAGGCGGCGCCCGTCTCCTCCAGCGCGATGTGGGAGGCGAGCGAGCAGGCCCACGGCGAATAGAAGAAGGTCAGCATCCTGGGTGTCTCTTCCCTATTGTTTCCCGGCCATGTGTTTTTCGAGTCGGCGCCGGCTGGTCCAGCCTAAGGCACCGCGGCCGGTCGCGGGAAGGGCGTCAGGCCGGTTCCAGCCGCAGGACTGACCCGCCGGATTCGTCGGTGGTAACGTAGAGGAAGCCGTCCGTGCCCTGGCGCACGTCCCGGATGCGCTTGCCGACCTCGTCCAGGAAGCGCTCCTCCTTCAGAACGGTGGTGCCGTCCAGCTCCAGCCGCACGAGCTGGCTGAAGCGCAGGGAGCCGATGAAGAGGTTGCCGCGCCAGGCCGGGTAGCGGTCGCTGGTGCAGAAGGCCATGCCACTGGGGGCGATGGACGGGTCCCACCAGTGGATGGGCTGCTCCAGCCCGGGCTTGGACGTTCCCTCGCCGATGCGGGCGCCGGAATAGTCCACGCCGTAGGTGATCACCGGCCAGCCGTAGTTGCGCCCCGCCTCCGGCACGTTGATCTCGTCGCCGCCGCGCGCACCATGCTCGTGCAGCCAGAGCCGCCCGGTGGTCGGGTGCAGGGCGGCGCCCTGGATGTTGCGGTGGCCGTAGGACCAGATCTCCGGCCGCGCGTCGTTGCGGCCGACGAAGGGGTTGTCGGGCGGGACCGTGCCGTCGGGACGGATGCGGATCACCTTGCCCTGATGCATCGACAGCTCTTGCGCACGCGCCATCTGGCCGCGGTCGCCGGTGGTGATGAACAGATTGCCGTCCGGCGCGAAGACGAGGCGGGAGCCGAAATGATGCCCGGTGCCCAGCTTCGGCGCCTGCCGGAAGATCACCTGCACGTCGGTCAGCCCGTCCTCGCCCAACCGCCCGCGCGCCGCCGTGGTGCCAGAGCCGCCCTGGCCCGGCTCGGAATAGGTGAGGTAGACCAGCCGGTTGTCGGCGAAGCGCGGATCCAGCGCCACGTCGAGCAGGCCGCCCTGACCGCGCGCCGCCACCTCCGGCACCCCGCGGATGGCGGCCGACAGCTTGCCGTCAGGGAGGATGCGGCGCAGCCGCCCCTCGCGCTCGGTCACCAGCATCGAGCCGTCGGGCAGGAAGGCGAGGCCCCAGGGATAATCCAACCCGTCGGCGACCTCCACCACCTTGAGGCGCATCTTCTCGGTCCGCGCGCTCTGCGCGCGCGCGATGCCGGGCCGAAGCACGACGGCCGCGGCGATGGCGCCCGCGGTGCCGGTGAGCATCTGGCGGCGGGTGGCGGTTCGGGGTGTGGTCATGGCTGGCCTCCTTCCTGCGTCGCCTTGACCAGATTGCGCTGCGCAGGCTCCGGTGCAAGGCGCCCCATCCGTTCGGGGTAGACGGTCGCCGTTTCGCCGAAGCCCAGCGTGCGGAAGGAGTCTTCCGTCAGCCCGGCCGCGGCGCGGGCGGCGTGCAGCCCCTCCACCGGCGCGTCGATCGTCTCCGGCGTCAGGCGGAACACGCCGTAGTGCATGGCGAAGGCCACGGTGGGGGACAGGTCGCGGTGCGCCTGCACGGCGTCCGACGGGTCCATGTGCTGCGGCTCCATGAACCAGCGTGGCAGGAAGGCGCCGATGGGCAGCAGCGCCACGTCGATGCCGGGAAAGCGCTCGGCGATCTGCCGGAAATGCGGGCCGTAGCCGCTGTCGCCGCAGAAATAGACGGTGGCCGACGGGCCCTCCACCACGAAGCCGCCCCACAGCGCCTCGTTGCGGCGGAACGGCACGCGGGAGGTCCAGTGCTGCGCCGGCACGAAGGTGACGCGCACATCGCCCGGCAGCTCCGCCGCCTCCCACCAGTCCAGTTCGTCTACCGCACGCAATCCGCAGCGATCGAGCAGCGCCCCCTGGTTCAACCCGGTCACGGCGCGTGGCGCGAAACGGCGGGCGAGGGTGCGCAGGGACGGGGCGTCGGCGTGATCGTAATGGCCGTGGCTGAGCAGCACCGCGTCCAGCTTGGGCAGATCCTCCAGCCGGACACCGGGCGGCCGTGCACGCGACGGCCCGTAGAAGCTGAACGGGCTGGCGCGGCGCGAGAAGACCGGATCGGTGATGAGGGCGAGGCCGTCGAGCTGGATCAGGAAGGTGGCGTGGCCGATGTGCGTCACCGACACGCCGCCCGGTGCTGGCGGTCGCGGTGTGGGGTGGGGCGGGTCGCGGATGTCCATCGGCCATTCCGGCCATTCCGCCCGCCAGAAGCAGCGGACGACCTCCAGGAAGCTCTTGTCGGTCGACCGGTGCGGGTTGAAGAAGCGTCGGCCGTCGCAATGGTCGGAATGCGGGAAGCGGGGCGGTCTGGGCACGGCGTCAACCCTGTTGGGGATCGGTTCGGAAGGCGCGGGACAGGAAGGCGCCCAGCGCGCGGTTGGATTTCGCCCGCACCGCGTCGTCGCGGCCGATCAGGTAGGGACGGTCCTCGACGCACAGGGCCAGGATGATGCGCCGGGTCACCGGGCCGCCCATCACCAGGCCGGTGTGGGCGTCGCGCACGCTGCCATCGGCCGCCACCCGGAAGTCGCAGGCGCCGAGCAGCCGGCCGATGCGCCGCCGGCCCCAGCCGCCGTCCCATTGGTGGAGCGCGCCTTCGTACACGATGGTATCGACACGGCTACCGCCGCGCCGGAGGTCGGCGGCGAAGGAGCGGCAGCGATCGTCGGCGATCAGCTCGTCGCCGTCCCCCCACATCATCAGCAGCGGCGCGCCGGTGGTGCGCGGCTCGTCGAAGCTGGCGACGCAGGGGCCGTAATAGGCGGCGTGGGCGACGAAGCGCAGCCCCTCCGGTGCCAGGTTGCGGGCGATGCCGGCGTTCAGCGCGTACATCGTCGCCATGGCCCCGTAGGAGAAGCCGACCAGCGCCACCCGCTTGGTGTCTATCATGGGAAGGCCGGCGAGGTGACGCAGGCCGGCGTAGGCGTCGGCCACCAGCATCGTCTCCGTGATGGAGAGCAGGCGCGCAGTGAAGCCGGTCGCCATGTCGCGGCGGGCGGCGAAGGCATCGACCACCAGCGCCGCCACACCCATGCGCGCGAGCTGGGCGCCGTAGGTCAGCTCCCGTGCCGCCTGCACCCCGCCGGACCCGTGCAGGAGCACGACGGCCGGCACGCTGCCCGGCGCCGGACTGCCGGCCGGAAGGAACAGGCGGCCCTGCGCGGTCGCCGGTTCGGCGGCGGTGCCGGCGGTGTCCGCCGGGCTGAAGGGGCTGCTGCTGGGGAAGGTGACCGCCACGCCGGTAACGTCCCCGACCTCCGGCCAGACGCGGTCGAGATCGACGGCGAGCGCCGGGCAGGCGAAGGCGGACAGCGCGCCGGCGACCGCAAGGCCGCGCAGCCGGTTCATCAGGGGCATGGATCCTCCTCGTGCCGCCTTGATCTGGGCGTGGCGCGGCGCGGATCAACCGCCGGACCATCAAGTGCCGGGCCGTCAACCAGTTGGCCGTCAATGGGCGTGACGTGGCGGGGATCGGTCGCTATATAGACGGCATGCGGTTTCCGGCACCGGTGCCGGGCGAGCCGGCCGATTCTGAGGCGATGCCCCTTTCATGAGCCGTCATCTGCGCCTCGGCGTGAACATCGACCATGTGGCGACGGTCCGGAACGCCCGCGGCGGTCCCCACCCGGACCCGCTGCGCGCGGCCAAGCTGGCCGCCCAGGCCGGGGCCGACGGGATCACCGCCCATCTGCGGGAGGACCGCCGTCACATCCGCGACGAGGACATCGCGCGGCTCGCCACCGGCATCGAGCTGCCGTTGAACCTGGAGATGGCGGCGACGGACGAGATGCTGGCGATCGCTCTGCGCCACCGGCCGCACGCCGCCTGCATCGTGCCGGAAAAGCGGACGGAGGTGACGACCGAGGGCGGCCTGGACGCCGTCGGCGGCTTCGCCCATCTGCAACGCTTCGCGCAGGAGCTGGGTGCCGCCGGCATCCGCGTGTCGCTGTTCGTCGATCCCGACCCCGCCCAGCTCGACGCCGCGAAGGCGCTGGGCGCGCCGGTGGTGGAGCTGCACACGGGTGCCTATTGCGAGGCGGAGGGTGCGGTCCGGCAGGCAGAGCTTGACCGCATCGTCCGCGCCGCCGCGCACGCCGAGGCGATCGGCTTGGAATGTCACGCGGGCCATGGGTTGAGCTACGAGACGGTGGTGCCGGTGGCAGCCATCCCCACCATCGTGGAGCTGAACATCGGCCATTTCCTGGTGGGGGAGGCGATCTTCGGCGGTCTCTACAGCGCCATCCAGCGCATGCGCGCCTGCATGAAGCAGGCGCGCGGCATCGTCGGCGCCTGAGGGACGGGCGGAGCCATGATCCTCGGCATCGGCAACGACCTGACCGACATCCGGCGCATCGAGAAGTCGCTGGAACGGTTCGGGGACCGCTTCATCGACCGCGTCTTCACCGAGGTGGAGCGTCGCAAGTCCGAACGCCGTTACGCCGGCGAGGGGCCGCGCAACGTGCGGGCGGCCAGCTACGCGAAGCGTTTCGCCGCCAAGGAGGCCTGCGCCAAGGCGCTCGGCACCGGTTTCCGCGACGGCGTGTTCTGGCGCGACATGGGGGTGGTCAACCTGCCGAGCGGACAGCCGACCATGGCCTTGACCGGCGGGGCGCTGGAGCGGCTGCGCGCGATCACGCCGGCCGGCATGGTGCCGCGGATCCACGTCACCATCACCGACGAGTACCCGATGGCGGAAGCCTTCGTGATGATCAGCGCCGAGCCTTCGCCCGATCCCGCCCCCACCTCCACGGCTTCCATCGCATGACCCTGAACCGACCGGCGGCCACGCCCGACTCCGAAAATCGAAAGCAGACCGCTGTGATCGAGAAACCCAAGGAATCCGGTGGATTCGGCGAAACGCTGAAGACCGTTTTCTACGCCGTCATCATCGCCTTCGGCGTGCGGACCTTCGCGTACGAGCCGTTCAACATCCCGTCGGGTTCAATGATCCCGACGCTGCTGATCGGCGACTACCTGTTCGTGTCGAAGTTCTCCTACGGCTACAGCAAGCATACCGTCGCGTTCGGGATGCCGGTGTTCGAGGGGCGCATCTTCGGTTCCGCACCGGAGCGTGGCGATGTGGCGGTCTTCAAGCTGCCGCGCGACAACAAGACCGATTACATCAAGCGCGTGGTCGGCCTGCCGGGCGATACGGTGCAGGTGATCGGTGGCGTGCTCCACATCAACGGGCAGCCGGTCAAGCGGGAGCGGGTGGCCGACTACGTCACCCACGACGCGCTGGGCCGGCAGGTGCCGATCACCCAGTACCGTGAGACGCTGCCCAACGGCCGCACGCACCTGATCATCGAGGAGACGGACCGCGGTCCGCTCGACGATACGCCGGTCTACCGCGTGCCGGAAGGCCACGTCTTCATGATGGGCGACAACCGCGACAACTCGCTGGACAGCCGCGTGCCGTCGCAGGTGGGCTATGTGCCGCTGGAGAATCTGGTCGGCCGGGCGGAGTTCATCTTCTTCTCGCTCGATGAGGGCACGCGCTTCTATGAGCTGTGGCGCTGGCCGTTCGACCTGCGGTTCGGACGCCTGTTCGAAGGCGTGACCTGAGATGACGGAGCCGGGCGGCGCCGGCGCTGCGGACAGGGCGGATCCGAGGGAGCTTGCCGCGGCACTCGGCCATGGCTTCGCTGATCCGGCCCTGCTGGTGGAGGCGACGACACACCCCAGCGTGATGGGGCTGGACCGCGGTGCCAACCGCGACCGGGGGGGCGAGGTGGCCTGCGGTTACGAGCGGCTGGAGTTCCTGGGCGACCGGGTGCTCGGGCTGGTGATCGCGGAATGGCTGGTGGAGCAATACCCGCGCGAGAAGGAGGGGGCGCTGGCGAAGCGCCACGCCTCCCTGGTCAAACGGGAGACTCTGGCCCGCGTCGCGCGGGCGGTGGATTTGGGCCGCTATCTGGTGCTGTCGCCGGCGGAGGATGCCGGGGGCGGGCGGGCCAACCCCACGATCCTGGCCGACGCGTGCGAGGCGGTGATCGGGGCGCTCTACCGCGACGGCGGGCTGGAGCCCTGCCGGAGCTTCATCCGGCGGCAGTGGAACGGGTGGCTGGAACGGTCCGTGCCGCCGCCGATGGACCCCAAGACGGCGCTGCAGGAATGGGCGCAGGGACGTGGCCGGCCGCTGCCGGTCTATGAGCTGGTGGAGCAGAGCGGCAGCGCGCACGCGCCGATGTTCCAGGTCCGGGTGCTGGTCGCCGGATCGGACCCGGTGATCGGATCGGGCACCAGCAAGCGCGCGGCCGAGAAGGAGGCCGCGCGGCTGCTGCTGCGCCAGGCCGGAGTGATGGTGGATGACTGACGAATCGATGAACGACGACACCGGTACGGTGAACGAGGGCGGCGCGGCGGACGATGCCGGCGCGGTGGGCGAGGCCGGTGCTGCGCCCGCGGCGCGGGTGCCCGAGCATCCGCGTTGCGGCTTCGTGGCTCTGGTCGGCGCTCCCAACGCCGGCAAATCGACGCTGCTGAACACGCTGATCGGCAGCAAGGTGTCGATCGTCAGCCCCAAGGTGCAGACGACGCGCGTGCGCGTGCTGGGCATTGCGGTCGAGGGCGACGCGCAGTTGATCTTCGTCGACACCCCCGGCATCTTCCGGCCCAAGCGCCGCCTCGACCGCGCCATGGTCGCGGCGGCGTGGCAGGGGGCGGAGGACGCGGACTTCATCGGGGTGCTGTTCGACGCCTCCCGCCGCGGGGTGGACGAGGACACGCGCGGCATCGTCGCGCGGCTGAAGGAGCAGGGTCGGCAGGCTATCCTGATCCTCAACAAGATCGACCTCGTGCGCCGCGACACGCTGCTGGCCCTGACGGAGGAGCTGAACCGCGACGGCGTCTTCACCGACACCTTCATGATTTCCGCCCAGACCGGCGACGGCGTCGCCGACCTGCGCCGGATCATCGCCGGCCGTCTGCCGGAAGGGCCGTGGCTGTTCCCGGAGGACCAGATCTCCGACATGCCGATGCGGCTGATCGCGGCCGAGGTCACGCGGGAAAAGCTGTTCGTCCAGCTCCACCAGGAACTCCCCTACGCCGCCACGGTGGAGACGGAATCCTGGGAGGAGTTCGAGAACGGCTCGGTGAAGATCAGCCAGGTCGTCTATGTCCAGCGCGAGAGCCAGAAGGCAATCGTGCTCGGCAAGGGCGGCAGCCGCATCAAGCGCATCGGGCAGGCGGCGCGCACCGAGCTGGAGGAGATGCTGGAGCAGCGCGTGCACCTGATGCTGTTCGTGAAGGTGCGCGAGGACTGGGAGAACGACCCCGAGCGGTTCGCCGCCTGGGGCCTGGATTTCGGGGCCTGACCGGCGGGGGCGCGCCATGGCCGATGCCGACAGGGTTGACGCGCAGGTGGGGCTGGCCCGCTGCGCTATCACCGGGGCGGTGCGCGACCGCCGGGATCTGGTCGCCTTCGCCACGTTGCGCCCGAGCCTTGCCGACCGCATCCTTCAGGACCACCCGGGACTCGATGCCGACGCACTGATCGATCGGGAGGAGGTGGCGCGCTACCGGGCGCTGCACATCACCGAGCTGCTGGAGGACGAGCGCGGCGAGCTGACCGAGCTCGACCGCCGCGTGGCCGAGAGCATCGCGCGCGAGGAGACGCTGGTTGAGAACACCGCGGACTCCTACGAGGACCGGCGGACGCTCGGGGAGCGGCTGTCCGACCACCTCGCCACCTTCGGCGGAAGCTGGGGATTCCTGATCGCCTTCGCGGTCTTCCTGGTGCTCTGGATGCTCTACAACGCCGAAGGCGGCGAGCGCTTCGACCCTTATCCGTTCATCCTGCTGAATCTCATCCTGTCCTGCCTCGCCGCGGTGCAGGCGCCGATCATCATGATGAGTCAGAAGCGACAGGAGGCGAAGGACCGCCTGCGGTCGGAGAACGACTACCGCGTCAACCTGAAGGCGGAGCTGGAAATCCGTCATCTGCACGAGAAGATGGACTACCTGATCCTGCGCCAGTGGGAACGGCTGGCCGAAATCCAGCACCTGCAGATGGAGATCATCCGCGACGGCCGCCCGCCCAAGGCGGGGCGGGAGCAGGCACCGAAGGAGGAATGATCGGCGCTTACGCGGCGGCGGCGGTCATCTCGTCGGCCAGCAGCGCGTCGATCCGCTCCGCCGGGACCGGCGGGGAGAACAGGTAGCCCTGGGCGAAACGGCACCACACGTCGTTGAGGTATTCGGCCTGCTCCTCGGTTTCCACGCCCTCGGCCACCGCCTTCATGTTGAGGATGGTCGCCAGCGTGGTGATCACCTGAACGATCGCGGCGCGGCGCTCGCCCGAGCCGATGGCCGTCACGAAGGTCCGGTCGATCTTCAGCGTGTCGGCGGGAAACTCGTGAAGGTAGGCCAGGGAGGAGTAGCCGGTCCCGAAATCGTCGATCGACAGCCGGACGTCGAGGTTGCGTATCTGCTGCATGACCGCGCGGCACTGCGCCGGATCCTGCATCATCAGGCCCTCGGTGATTTCCAGCACCAGCGACGCGGGCGGGATGCGGTGTTCCACCAGCACCTCGCGCACGAGGTCGAGCAGGTCGTCGTCGCGGAACTGCTGGGGCGACACATTGACGCTCATGAACAGCGGGCGGCGGCGTGGGTGGCATCGCTGCCACTGCGCGAGCTGCGCGGTTGCCGTGCGCACCGCCAAACGCCCGAGCGCCGCAATCAGGCCGGTCTCCTCGGCGATGGGGATGAACACGCTGGGCGGTATGCGGCCGCGCAACGGGTGGTCCCAGCGCATCAGCGCCTCGAACCCGGCGATCCTGCGGTCGCTCAACGACACGATCGGCTGATAGTGGAGCTGGAAGCGCCCCTCGATCAGCGCGACGCGCAGCTCATCCTCGGTCACCTGGGCTGCCAAGTCCATCGTTCCGCTCCTCCCACCCTCACAGCCTACACCAATACCCTTAAAAATTGAGAGGGTTTTCGGCGAAATGGGTTGGCGCGCGAGTCCGGCAAGGGCTGTGGTGGCGCTGGAACAGGGGGCTGGAACCAAATGTCGCAGTGTACTATCTTTGTTCCATGGAATGGTCGGATCGGGGCATCGTGTTGACGACGCGCGCGCACGGCGAGGCTTCCGCCGTGGCGACCCTTCTGACGCGTGGGCATGGCCGGCATGGCGGGCTGGTCCATGGCGGGCGGTCCAGTCGCCAGCGCGGAAACCTCGAGCCGGGCACGCTGGTGGATGTCCGCTGGCGCGGCCGCCTACCCGAGCATCTCGGCAGCTTCACATTGGAAGCGGTGCACGGCTATGGCGCCGCCCTCCTGGACGACGCGCCGCGGCTGGCGGCCCTGTGCGCCGCCTGTGCGCTGGTGGCGGAGGCGCTGCCGGAGCACGAGCCGCATCCGGTCCTGTTCGACGGTTTGCTGGCCCTGTTCGGGCTGCTGGACAGCCCGGCCTGGGCGGAGGCCTATGTGCGGTGGGAGGTCGGGCTGCTGGGCGAACTGGGCTTCGGCCTGGACCTCGACCGCTGCGCGGTCACCGGCACCAACGACTACCTCGCCTATGTCAGCCCGCGCACAGGGCGGGCCGTATCCGCCGCGGCGGGGGAGCCGTTCCGCGACCGGCTGCTGGCGCTGCCGCCCTTCCTCATCGGTCGCGGCGGGGGCGGGGCGCCCGCGGTGGCGGACGGGCTACGGCTGACCGGCCACTTCCTGGAACGCCATCTGCTGGCCGGACCGCTCCCCGCGGCGCGCGTGCGGCTGATGGAACGTTACGCGAACGCGGTAGCGCCGGCCGTCTAAATCCGGTAGCGTCCCCGTCATGACGACCCAAGACCCTGCTATGGACATCCAGGACAAGCCGCTCGCCGACGCGCTCGGCGAGCGCTATCTGAGCTACGCGCTCTCCACCATCATGGCGCGGTCGCTGCCCGATGTGCGCGACGGGCTGAAGCCGGTGCACCGGCGGCTGCTCTTCGCCATGAGCCAGTTGCGGCTGGAGCCGAACACGCCGCCGAAGAAATGCGCGCGCGTGGTCGGCGACGTGATCGGCAAATTCCACCCGCACGGCGACGTGGCGGTGTACGAGGCGCTGGTGCGCCTCGCCCAGGACTTTGCCGTGCGTTACCCGCTGATCGACGGGCAGGGGAATTTCGGCAACATCGACGGCGACAACGCCGCGGCCATGCGGTACACGGAAGCCCGCCTGACCGATGTCGCCAAGGCCCTGCTGGAGGGCATCGACGAGGACGCGGTCGATTTCCGCGCCACTTACGACGGCGACGGGGAGGAGCCGGCGGTGCTTCCCGCCAGCTTCCCCAACCTGCTCGCCAACGGCGCCAGCGGCATCGCCGTGGGCATGGCGACCAGCATCCCGCCGCACAATGTCGGCGAAATCTGCGACGCGCTGAAGCACCTGATCAAGCATCGCGACGCCAGCATCGAGACTCTGGCCGGGCTGCTGCCCGGACCGGACTTCCCCACCGGCGGCGTTTTGGTCGAGCCGCGGGCGAGCGTTTTGGAGGCGTACCGCACGGGGCGCGGCGGGTTCCGTCTGCGGGCGCGCTGGACGCAGGAGAAGCTGCCCAACGGCACCTGGCAGATCGTCGTGACCGAGATGCCCTACCAGGTGCAGAAGGCGCGGCTGGTGGAGAAGATCGCCGAGCTTCTGGCCGCCCGCAAGCTGGTCCTGCTGGAGGACATCCGCGACGAGTCGGCGGAGGACGTGCGGCTGGTGCTGGTGCCCAAGAGCCGCAACGTCGATCCCGACGTGCTGATGGCGTCGCTGTTCCTGGCGACCGACCTCGAGGTTCGCTTTCCGCTGAACATGAACGTGCTGGGGGCGGACAACGTCCCGCGGGTGATGGATCTGCGGGAGGTGCTGCAGGCCTTCCTCGACCATCGGCACGAGGTGCTGGTCCGCCGCTCCAACAACCGGATGCGGCAGATCGACCACCGGCTGGAGGTTTTGGGCGGCTACCTGATCGCCTACCTGAACCTGGACGAGGTCATCCGCATCATCCGCGAGGAGGACGAGCCGAAGCAGGAGCTGATGCGCCGCTTCGCGCTGACCGAGGTGCAGGCCAACGCCATCCTCGACATGCGGCTGCGCAACCTGCGCAAGCTGGAGGAGTTCGAGATCCGCAAGGAGTTCGACGCGCTGACCGCGGAGAAGGCGGAGCTGACCGAGCTGCTGGGCGACGAGGGCCGGCGCTGGAAGCGCATCGGCGAGGAGATCACGGCGATCAAGCGCCGCTTCGGCAGCGGGGATCTCGGCAAGCGCCGCACCGACATCGCCGACGCGCCGGTCGTCATCGACATCCCGCTGGAGGCGACGGTCGAGCGCGAGCCGCTGACCGTCTTCTGCTCGAGGAAGGGTTGGATTCGCGCCGTGCGCGGCCACATGACGGACGTCGAGCGGGCCGACGTGAAGTACAAGGACGGCGACGAGGCCGCCTTCTTCGTGCATGCGGAGACGACCGACAAGATCCTGCTGTTCGCCGGCAATGGCAAATTCTACACGCTGGCCGCCGACAAGCTGCCGCGCGGGCGCGGGTTCGGCGAACCGCTGCGGCTGATGGTCGACCTTCCCAACGACTCCGAGATCGTGACGATGTTCCGGCACGAACCGGGACGCCGGCGGCTCGTCGCCGCCGATGACGGCCGCGGTTTCCAGGTGGACGAGTCGGAGGTGATCGCGCAGACCCGGACCGGCAAGCAGGTCCTGAACCTCGACGACGGGCATGTGGCGCGCGTCTGCGTGCCGGTGGAGGGCGATCACGTCGCCGTCGTCGGCAACAACCGCCGCCTCGCCGTCTTCCCGCTCGACCAGCTTCCCGTGCTGGGCCGCGGCAAGGGGCTGCAGTTGCAGAAGTACAAGGACGCCAGCCTGTCGGACGTTAAGGTGTTCGTGCTGGCGGATGGGCTGACCTGGTTGTCGGGCACGCGCACCTACCGCGTCACCGACTTGACGGGCTGGCTGAGCAACCGTGGCGAAGTCGGCAAGATGCCGCCCAACGGCTTCCCCAAGGACAACCGCTTCGGGTGACGGTGGCGCCCGCGCTGCGCGATGGGGGTGGCGACTTCGTACCCCCGCCGCGCAGCGGAGCCTTGCGGATTCACGCACAATTCCGGCATACTAGCAAAATCAATCAGGAAGCCAGAACAAGCTGGACGTGCGTCGCCCGACGGATCGGGCCATGAACGGGGAGGATCGCTTGATCGGAGACGGAAAGACCGCATTCCGCTGCGGTGTAGATTCGTGCCGCCCACGGTGCTCCGACCTGTCATTTCTCATGAGTTGAACCCGGACATCGGAACGATGTGCGGGGTGGTGCGTGTGTCGCCGCCGACCTGTCGCCCTCCAGCGGTGCGGGGGGCGGTGTTGTGCGGTCGAATGACGAGAAACTGGACTGGGAGACTTCAATGAAGCGCCGTACTTTCCTGACCTCCGCTGGCGTCGGTGTCGCCGCCAGCACCGTGGCCGCGCCGGCCATCGCCCAGAGCATGCCCGAAGTCCGCTGGCGCTGCGCGTCCAGCTTCCCGAAGAGCTTGGACACCATCTACGGCGGTGCCGAGGAAGTCGCCAAGCGCGTGTCGGAGGCCACCGACGGCAAGTTCCAGATCCGCGTGTTCGCCGCGGGCGAAATCGTCCCCGGCCTCCAGGTGCTGGACGCAGTGCAGAACAACACGGTGCAGTGCGGCCACACCGTCTCCTACTACTACGTCGGCAAGGATCCGACCTTCGCCTTCGACGCCTCCATGCCCTTCGGCCTGAACGCCCGCCAGCAGATGGCGTGGATGTCGCACGGCGGTGGTCTGGAGCTGATGCGGGAGTTCTTCAAGGGCTACAACATCGTCCAGTTCCCCGGCGGCAACACCGGCACCCAGATGGGCGGCTGGTTCCGCAAGGAGATCAAGAACGTCCAGGACCTGAACGGCCTGAAGATGCGCATCGGCGGCTATGCCGGCAAGGTGATCTCCAAGCTGGGGTCCGTTCCGCAGCAGATCGCCGGCGGCGACATCTACCCGGCGCTGGAGAAGGGCACGATCGACGCGACCGAGTGGGTCGGCCCCTACGACGACGAGAAGCTCGGCTTCTACAAGGTCGCCAAGTACTACTACTACCCGGGCTGGTGGGAAGGCGGGCCGCAGGTGTCCTTCCTCACCAACATCAATGAGTATGAAGGACTGCCGAAGGCCTACAAGGCGATCCTGGAGCAGGCTTGCGCCGCGGCCAACACCTCGATGCTCGGCAAGTACGACGTCCAGAACATGGACGCGCTGAAGCGTCTGGTCGCCGCCGGAACCATCCTGAAGCCCTTCCCGCGCGACGTGATGCAGGCCTGCTACCAGGCGGCGTTCGAGCTGTACGAGGAGGAGGCCAAGACCAACGAAAAGTTCAAGAAGGTCTACGAAGCCTGGAAGAAGTTCCGCGACGAGGAGTATCTGTGGTTCCGCGTCGCCGAGTACAGCTTCGACAACTTCGTCTACACCGCTCCGCCGCCGAAGAAGGGCTGACGGTTTTGCGCTCCTGGATGGCCCCGCTTCGGCGGGGCCTTCCTTTTCAGTGCCGGAGCGCGGACGGCGGCGGGGCCGGTACGGCCATCGCAAGATCGGCGCGCTCCCGACGCAGCTTCCCCAGCTTCTTTTCGAGCTTGCGGATTTTGCGGTCCAGCTTGCGCATCCGTTTCGGCGATGCGTTGCCGGCCCGCAAGCGCTCGATCATCGGCGCGACCCGCGCCAGGATGGCCGCGCGGGCGCCATTGCCGAGGCGTTTCCAGTGCCGCACCTCCGTGCGCGTGCGGTAGCAGCCGAGGCACGTCCCCGCATCGTCGAACTTGCACAGCTTGATGCAGGGACTGCCGGCGTCGGATTTTGCCATGCCTTGCTCCAAGCCAACGCTCCGGTGTTCCCATCCCAGGCAAGGATGGGGTGAGGAGCTCAGCGGATTCGGAAGTCGATGGGAACAGCTATTTCGAGACGGTCCTGATCCATGTCGGGCGGGATCGGCGGCAGAGGCTGCGCGCGCTTGATCATCGCCTCCACGGCCTCGTCCAGGATGTCGTAGCCCGACGACCGTTCGATGCGGTGGAACAGCACATTGCCCTGCCGGTCGATGGCGAAGCGCAGGAGCGCCGTGCCCTGCTGCCGGGCGAACTGCGCCCGGCGCGGGTACTCCTTGTGGCGGTCGAGCCACGCGCCGAGCTTCGCCAGATAGTTGGGCGGCGGGCCGGAGGGGCGCGGGCGGACGGGCTCCGCCGAAGGCGGTGCCGCGATCGAGGCCGTCTGCGGCGGCGGCGGCGGGGCGGGATCGGGTCGGCGGTCCACGACCTTGCGGGTCTCGGTCTTCGGCACCGGACGGGGCGGCGTGCGCGGCTTCGGCGGCGGGGCCGCGACCAGCTCCGGCGCTTCCTCGACCGCGGTGGCGACCACCGGAGCATCGACCGCCTCGGCGGTCTCCGTCTCCTCTGGCGGCGGCGGCTCGGTCTCCGTCACCGGCACATCGGGCGGCACCTCGGCCATTTCGACCGGCGTGCGCACCGGTTCAGGCGGCGGCGTCACCGGGTCGGGGGGCGGAATCACCGCGGTCTCCGGCGGGGGCGGGTCCACCGTCGGGGTCGCCTCATGGACCTCGGTCGGCGTCTCCGCGACCTGCTGCGCCGGTGGGGCGGGTGCGGGCAGCGCCATCTCCATGAGGGCCGGCGGCGGTGGTGGCACGGCCGCTTCGGGACGGACCAGCAAACCGCCGATCACCGCGGCGTGGAGCCCGGCGGACAGCCCGATGCCGGCGAAACGCAGGGAGCGCGACATCGGATCAGCGCGCCGTGACCGGCGTCGCGGCGGCGGTGGCCGCCTCCGCCATCAGCGACACCTTGGCGAAGCCGGCGTTCGCCACCTGGCCCATCACCTCCATGATGCGACCATAGGCCACGGTCTTGTCGCCGCGCACATAGACGACGGCGTCCTTGTCCTCCTTGGCCAGTGCGGCGAGGCGGGTGCGGATCTGGTCCTCGGCCAACGCCTCCTCCTTCAGGAAGACCTTGCCGTCGCGATCGATGCTGACGATCACCGGCTGGCGCGGCTGGCTGACCTTCTGCGCGCTGGATTTCGGGAGCTGGATGGGGACGCCGACCATCATCAGCGGTGCCGCCACCATGAAGATGATGAGCAGCACGAGCATCACGTCGATGAAGGGCGTGACGTTGATCTCGGCCATCGGGCGGTAGGAGCCCTCGTCGCCGTCGCCGCCGGACTGGTTGAGTGCGATCGCCATCACTCGGCCGCCTTTACCAGCGGGGCCTTGCGCACGCGCGACAGCGCGACGCCGAGAACCGCGATGCTCGCCCCTATCCGCTGCGAAAGCCGGCCCAGCCGGGTGGACAGGGCGTTGTAGGCGATGACCGCCGGAATGGCCGCGACGAGGCCGATGGCGGTGGCGAACAGCGCTTCGGCAATGCCGGGGGCCACGACGGCGAGGCTGGTGTCGCTCGACTGCGCGATGGCGGTGAAGCTGTTCATGATGCCCCACACTGTGCCGAACAGGCCGATGAAGGGGGCCGCGGACCCGACGGTGGCCAGGAAGGGCAGGCCGGTCTCCGAATCGCGGAGCTGCGCGGTCATGGCGGCGCGCATCGCGCGTTCGATGCGGTCGCGCCGTTCACCGCGCGACTCGTCGCCGTCGTCGTCGCGCCACGCCTGCCACGCCGCCTCCACGATGCTGCGCGTGCTCTTGGGCATGGCGGACATGTTGGTCATGGCGCTGCCCGCCCGCACCTCGCTGTCGAAGATACGCGCCGCTCGGTTCAGCCGGTGCAACCGGATCACTTTCTCGATGATGATCGCCCAGCAGATCACCGAGCAGAACAGCAGCAGGAGCATCACACCCTTGACGATCGGGTCGGCCTGCAGGAACAGGCTGAGCATCGACATGTCATGCGCAGCCGGTAGCGCGGCGTGGACCGCCGAAGCCGCCGCATCGGCGACGGGAGCGGCCACGGCCGGAGCGTTCACGGCGGCGTCCGCCGCCGGTGCGGCAACCGCGGGCGGGGGGAGGGTGGATCCGGCCGACTGGGCCAACTGGGTGGGGTTCATCGGGCGTTACCCTGACAATCGGTAAGGTTACTTTGTGAAGGCGACGGACGACCGGCTGCTCGGCTGGACCGACGCAACGCAGTCGGCGGCGGAGACGTCGGTCCCACGGCATTCGATCACGTCATTGAGAAGCACGCTGCCGATGCCGGAGCAGGGAAGGCCGCTGACGTCGAACAGCTTGACCGTCGTCTTGGTCGGGCGCAGCGGGGCGGTGTCCACCGCGACCCGGCGGGCGATCACCCCATCGGTTCCGAAAAGAACGAGGTCGAGCTTCAGCGCCTCGTAGGATCGTGGCGACGGGTTGCTCATCACCAGATAGACGCGGCACGACCCGTCGCGCTCCTCCAGCCGGTTGAGCTCGACGCCCAAAGGATCGGCGGCGGTGACGGGGGTGGTGGACAGACCCGCGAGGGCGACCAGCCCGACGATTCGGGCGATACGAAGGTTTGGGCAACTGCAATTCATTTGCACGACCGATCCGCGGCGGTTAGGCTGTCGTCGAATTTCCCCGACGCCGCCGGATGTTACTCGCTATGCGAACGACTCGCAATCGCATTTATGCTGCGCTGCGTGTGACGCATAGCCAATGATTCGGTCCGGAAATTGAAAGTGCCGAAAGCAAAACGGCTCCGACCCCTTTGCCGGGAGCGGGAGCCGTTGCGCCGTCATTCACTGGACGCGGGTCGATTACACCATCGCGGCGACGGTCCGCTGGGCGCCGTCCTTGTACAGCCGCTCCAGGGCCACGGTCACCGGCAGGACGAAGGCCGGGTTGGTCGACAGATCGTCGCCGAACACCGCCTTGACGCCGAGCAGGGCGGGCGCCAGCCGTGCCGCGACCGGACCGGCCTCGTCAGCCAGGGCACGGAGCTGGGCGGCCAGCGGGTCGCGCACATCGATGGGCTGCCCGCGCTCGTCGGTGCCGGTGACATAGCGCATCCAGGCGGCAACACCCAGCGCCAGCCGCTCGATCGGAGCGCCGGCGGCGAGCCGCTCCCGGACTGTGTTCAGCCATCGCTGCGGGATCTTCTGCGTGCCGTCCATGGCGATCTGCCACGTCCGGTGCTTGAGCGCCGGGTTGTGGAAGCGCTCGATCAGCGACGATTTGTAGCGGCCCAGGTCGGCGCCCGGCGGGACGGGCAGGGTGGGGGTCACCTCCTCGTCCATGAAACGGCGGACATGGGCGGCGAAGACCGGGTCGGCCATGGTCTCCGACACCGTCTGGTAGCCGGCGAGGTAGCCGAGATAGGCGATGCAGGAGTGGCTGCCGTTCAGCAGCCTCAGTTTCATCAGCTCATAGGGGTGCACGTCGGCGACCAGCTCGGCCCCGCAGGTCTCCCACGCCGGGCGGCCGGCGGTGAAGCGGTCCTCGATGACCCATTGGGTGAAGGGCTCGGTCATCACCGGCCAGGCGTCGTCCATGCCGAGAGCCGCCGCGACAGCGGCGCGGTCGGCATCGGTGGTGGCCGGCACGATCCGGTCGACCATGCTGTTTGGGAAAGCCACCGTGTCCTCGACCCAGCGCCCGAAGGCGGGATCGCGCAGCGCGGCGAAGCGGCGGAGCAGGCGTGCCACCGTCTCGCCGTTGCTCGGCAGATTGTCGCAGCTCATCACCGTGAAGGGCGCCAGCCCTGCCTCGCGGCGCAGCCGCAGTGCCTCCGCCATGAATCCCAGCGCCGAGCGTGGGTTGCCGGGCTCGGCGAGATCGTGGCGGATGTCGGGATGGGTCTCGTCCAGCGTGCCGGTGGCCGGGTCGTGGCAATAACCCTTCTCGGTCACGGTCAGGCCGACGATGCGGGTGCCGGGAGCGGTGAGGCGCGCCAGAACCGCGGCCGGATCCTCCGGCGCCACCAGCGTCTCGGTCACCGAACCGACCACGCGCAGACGCTCGCCGTTCGCACCGCGCACCGCGACCGTGTACAAGTTGCCCTGCGGGGCGAGCGCATCGCGGGTGTCGGGGCTGCGCAGCGACACGCCGGAAATGCCCCAGCCGCCGCCGTCGCGGTTCAGCACATCCTCGGTGTAGACGGCCTGATGGGCGCGGTGGAAGGCACCGATCCCCAGATGAACGATGCCGGTGGCGAGCGAGCGCCGGTCGTAGCCGGGCGTCTGCACGGCGGCGGGAAGATCCGCCAGACGGTCGGGGTGGAGCCTCACGGCGGTCGTTCCCTCCGGTGATTCTTGGTTTGCCGGTGTGATCCGGATGATGCGGGGGTGGATGGTCGTCCAAAAAAGCGCCCGCCCGGATGCCCGGAGGCACCGGGCGGGACACAGTTGGAGGAGACGCTACTCCACCCGGCAACGCGCGGCCACAGCGCGTGCCGAGTTCCTCAAAGCTTGTAGGCGGCCTTCACCAGCCGGTAGGTGAGGTCGATCGCGGTTTCGCGCGCCTCGTCCTCGTCCAGCCGATGCTCGGCGACCAGCCGCGCCAGGAAGGCGCAGTCCACGCGCCGTGCCACATCGTGGCGGGCGGGGATGGAGCAGAAGGCGCGGGTGTCGTCGTTGAAGCCGACGGTGTTGTAGAAGCCGGCCGTCTCCGTCACCAGCTCGCGGTAGCGGCGCATGCCTTCCGGCGCGTCGAAGAACCACCAGGCCGGGCCGAGCCGCAGCGCGGGATAGTGGCCGGCGAGCGGCGCCAGCTCGCGCGAGTAGACCGTCTCGTCCAGCGTGAAGAGGATGATGGTCAGGTCGCGCTCGTTGCCGAACCGGTCGAGCATCGGCTTCAGCGCTCGCACATAATCGGTGCGCATCGGGATGTCCGCACCCTTGTCGCGGCCGAAGCCGGCGAAGAGGGCGGCGTTGTGGTTGCGGAAGGAGCCGGGGTGGATCTGCATCACAAGCCCGTCCTCCAGGCTCATGCGCGCCATCTCGGTCAGCATCTGCCCGCGGAACAGGTCGGCCTCCACCGCCGTCAGCGTGCCCTTCAGCGCGCCGTCGAACAGGCGGCGGCACTCCGCCTCCGGCAGGTCGGCGGTGGTCGCCGCGGCGTGCCCGTGGTCCGTGGAGGTCGCTCCATGCTCCTTGAAGAAGGCACGGCGGCGGGCGTGGGCGGCGAGGTAACCGGCCCAGGTCCCGGTGTCCTCGCCGGTCAGCTCGCCCAGACGCGCCACGTTCGCGGCGAAGCCCTCGAACTCCGGATCGACGACCGGGTCGGGGCGGTAGGCGGTGACGACGCGGCCGGTCCAGCCGCTTTCACGGATGGCGCGGTGATGCTCCAGCGTGTCGGTCGGCGATTCGGTGGTGGCGATCACCTCGATCTTGAACCGCTCAAACAGGGCGCGCGGGCGGAACTCCGGCGTGCGCAGGCTGGCGTCGATGCGGTCGAAGATGGCGTCGGCCGTGTCTGCCGACAGCCGGTCGGTGATGCCGAACAGCGTCTCGAAGGAATGCTCCAGCCACATCTTGGTGGGCGTGCCGCGGAACAGGTTCCAGTGGGCGGCGAAACGGCGCCAGATGGTGCGCGGGTCCGTCTCCACCGCCGCGCCGTCGCGGCGGCCGATGCCGATGCTCTCCAGCGTCACGCCCTGGCTGTAGAGCATGCGGAAGATGTAGTGATCGGGAACAACGAACAGAGACGCCGGATCGGGGAACGCCTCGTTGCGCGCGAACCACGACGGATCGGTGTGGCCGTGCGGGCTGACGATGGGCAGGTCCCGCACTTCGGCGTACAGGCGACGCGCGATGGCGCGCTGCGTCGGGTCGCTCGGGAAAAGCCGGTCTTCGTGAAGCATGTCCATCCCTCCCGTGCGTCGCTGCTCCCGCCCTGGACGACGCGCACGGTGCGTCCCATCCTCAGTGCCACCGACTGTGCGGATGGCTGAGCGGTTGATGTTGTAAACTTACATCTACGCCGCCGGGCCATCAAGCGGTAATGTGGCCTGACCAATTGACGGCATCCTGACCCTATGATTGGCGCACCGTCGGGCACATCGGCCGGAGCAACGGCCGTTCCCAGGGGAGGCATCGGTTTATGGAACAGACTTGGCGCTGGTTCGGTCCCAAGGACCCGATCCCGCTCGCGCACATCCGCCAGGCCGGGGCGACCGGCATCGTCACCGCCCTGCACCACATTCCCAACGGCACCGTGTGGCCCGTCGACGAGATCGCCGCGCGCAAGCGGATGATCGAGGACGCCGGCCTCACCTGGTCGGTGGTCGAAAGCGTTCCGGTGTCGGAGGAGATCAAGACCCGCACCGGGGCGTGGCGGGCGCACATCGACGCCTACGCCGCGACGCTGCGCAACCTCGCCGCCTGCGGTGTCCGCACGGTCTGCTACAACTTCATGCCGGTGCTGGACTGGACCCGCACCGACCTCGCCTACGAGCTGCCGGACGGCTCGCGCGCCCTGCGCTTCGACGCCGACCAGTTCGCCGCCTTCGAGCTGTTCATCCTGCGCCGCCCCGAGGCGGAGGCCGAGTATGGCCCCGACCGCGTGCGGAGCGCCCGCGCCACCTACGACGCCATGGGCGAGTCGTCGCGCGAGCGGCTGGTGCGCACCATCATCGCCGGGCTGCCGGGGGCGGAGGAAAGCTACACGTTGGACCAGTTCCGCGGCCAGCTCGACCGCTACCGCGAGGTCGGCGCCGACGGGCTGCGCTCCACCCTGTCGGACTTCGTCCAGGCCGTGGCGCCGGTGGCGGAGGAGGCGGGGGTCCGCCTCGGCATCCACCCGGACGATCCGCCGCGCCCGCTGCTCGGCCTGCCGCGCGTGGTCAGCACCGCCGCCGACGTGCGCTGGCTGCTGGAGCAGAGCGCGAGCCGCAGCCATGGGCTGACCTTCTGCGCCGGGTCCTTCGGCGTGCGGCCGGACAATGACCTGCCCGCCATGTTCGCCGAGTTCCGCGACCGCGTGCATTTCCTGCACCTGCGCAGCACCAAGCGGGAGGCGGATCCGCAGTCCTTCCACGAGGCGCACCATTTGGACGGGGATGTAGACATGGTGGCCCTGATCCGCGGCATCTGCGCGGAGCAGCGGGCGCGGAGGGCGGCCGGACGCGAGGACGCGCAGATCCCCATGCGCCCCGACCACGGGCTTCAGATGCTCGACGACCTGGGCAAGGTGGTGAACCCCGGCTATTCGGCCATCGGCCGGCTGAAAGGGCTGGCGGAACTGCGCGGCATCATGCGCGCGGTGCAGGTGATGGACGCCGACTGACCGGAGTCACCCGCCATGCTTGCCATCGATGCTCGCGCGCAGGCGTTCGCGGCTGCTGGTCAGATGCAGCCGCATGGCCGCGCGCGCGGCGTCAGAATCCTGCCGGACGATGGCCTGGAAGATGTCCTCGTGCTGGGCGTTGATCCGGTTGAGGTAGCCGTCCATCTCGGCGGGCCGGTAGGCCGCCCGCAGCCGCGCCCGCGGGATGAGCAGGGTGCCGAGATATTCGAACAGGTTCAGGAAATGGCGGTTGCCCGTCGCCTCGGCGATGCCGCGATGGAAGTCAAGATCGGGCTCAACCGTGTCCTCGCCGCCGGCGATGGCGGCGATCATGCGGTCGAGTGCGGCGCGGAGCGTCGCGATGTGTTCGTCGCGGCGGCGCTGGGCGGCCAGCGCCGCGCATTCGGTCTCCACGCCGATGCGCAGCTCCAGCACGGCGATGACCTCGTAGACCATCTCCAGCTCGGCGGCCTGGATGGTGAAGGGGGTGTTGCCGGCGTTGAGCACGAAGGCGCCGACCCCCTGCTGGGTGGCCACCACACCGCCGGCGCGCAGACTGGAAATCGCCTCCCGCACCACGGTGCGGCTGACGCCGAACTCGTCGATCAGCTCCTGCTCGCTGGGCAGCTTGCTGCCGACCGGGTAACCGCCCGCGGCGATGCGCTCTTGCAGCGTGCGCGTGAGCTGCGCGGTCAGCGTCTCCCGCCGTTGCAGGCCCATCGAGCCGTCCTCCCGTCATTCTTTTCGTGGCACGGACTATAGCCTGTCGGAACTTGTACGACAAGGCGCCGGGCGGATGGCCTGGAAAATCGCTGGCACCTATGAAAGTTGAGAGACGAACAATCGACAGCTTGTATGACATGATGATGTGAGGTATAGAAGCTCCAGCGTGCAACCACGGGCGAAACCGACGACGAACGTCGCGGCCCATCGCCGGTCCAGGGCCCGCTCATCATACAACTGACACCGATGCGGACGGTCGCCCTGGCCGCCGCAGGAGCGTTCTCGGCATGCAGCCTGACGAACTCAAACACGCGCTGTCTTCCGGATTGCTGTCCTTTCCGGTGACCGACTTCGATGCGGCCGGGGAGTTCGACCCGGCAGGTTATCGTCGGCGGCTGGAGTGGCTGTCCACCTACGGCGCGTCGGCCCTGTTCGCGGCGGGCGGAACGGGGGAGTTCTTCTCCCTCGACCTGGACGAGTATCCGGCGGTGGTGCGGACGGCCGTGGAGACCTGCCGGGGGAGCGTGCCCATCGTCGCCGGCGTCGGCTACGGAACCCGGATCGCCGTCAAGCTGGCCCGGCAGGCCGAGGAGTTGGGGGCCGCGGGCCTCCTCGTGTTGCCGCACTACCTGACGGAGGCGGACCCGGAAGGGATCGCCCGTCACGTTGCCGCCATCTGTCGCTCGGTCCGGATCGGTGTGATCGTCTACAACCGCGGCGTCTGCCGGCTTGGGCCCGAGACCCTGGCGCGGCTGGCCGACGAATGCCCGAACCTGATCGGGTTCAAGGACGGCATCGGCGACCTGGAGCTGCTGATCTCGATCCGCCGCCGGATGGGCGACCGTTTCGCCTATATGGGCGGCCTGCCGACGGCCGAGTTCTTCGCGACGCCCTACCGGGCGGCCGGCGTGCCGGTCTATTCATCGGCCGTCTTCAATTTCATTCCGCGCACGGCCATGGCGTTCCACCACGCCGTGTCGGTGGGCGACACGGACACCGTCAACCGCCTTCTCGACGGCTTCTTCATGCCCTACGCCGCCATCCGCAACCGGCGGCCGGGCTATGCCGTGAGCATCGTGAAGGCCGGGACGGACCTCGTCGGCCGTGGCGCGGGCCCGGTGCGCAGCCCTCTGCTCGACCTCCGCCCCGACGAGCGGGAGTCGCTGGGGGCGCTGATCGAATCCCTGGGGCCGCAGTGAGCGGATCCCGGAACTCCTGAAACCTGGACTGGGAGGAAACAAGGATGAGGAAACTTCTTTCGGCTCTGGCCTTCGCCGCGGTGGCGGGTCTCGCCGTGCCGTCGGCCGCCCGCGACTTCCGCTCGGCCGACATCCACCCGGGCGACTACCCCACGGTGGAAGCCGTCAAGTACATGGGCAAGCTGCTGTCCGAGCAGACCAACGGTCGGCTCGGCGTCCGCACCTTCCCCAACGGCGCGCTGGGCAACGAGAAGGACACCATCGAGCAGATCAAGCTCGGCGGCCTCGACATGATGCGCATCAACACGGCACCCCTGAATTCGGTGGTGCCGGAGACCATCGTGACCGGGCTTCCGTTCATCTTCCGCAACACCCAGCACATGCGGACGGTTCTGGACGGCCCGATCGGTGACGAGATCCTGAAGTCGATGGAGAAGGAGGGCCTGATCGGTCTCGCCTTCTACGACAGCGGCGCCCGGTCCTTCTACACGACGAAGAAGCCGGTGCAGACGCTGGCCGACTTCAAGGGCATGAAGATCCGCGTGCAGCAGTCGGACCTCTGGGTCGGCATGATGAACGCGCTGGGCGCCAACGCCACCCCGATGCCGTTCGGCGAGGTGTACACGGCGCTGAAGACCGGCATCGTCGATGGCGCCGAGAACAACTGGCCGAGCTACGAGTCCTCCCGCCACTTCGAAGCGGCGAAGTTCTACACCCTGTCGGAGCACTCGCTGGCGCCGGAAGTCCTGGTCTTCTCCAAGCGGATCTGGGACACGGTGAAGCCGGAGGATCAGGCGCTGATCCGCAAGGCGGCCAAGGACTCCGTGCCCTACATGCGCAAGCTGTGGGACGAGCGCGAGATCGCCTCGCGCAAGGTGGTGGAGGCCTCCGGCGTGCAGGTCGTGACCATCCCCGACAAGACCGAGCTGATGACCGCCATGAAGCCGGTCTACGAGAAGTTCGCCGGCACCCCGACGCTGGCCAGCCTGGTGAAGCGCATCCAGGACACGAAGTGATCGTCTGACACCGAGGCGGCGCCGTCCCTGCGAGGGGGCGGCGCCGCTTTCGTTTTGGGGGGCCTGCGCTTCAGGTGCCGGCGTTTGCGGGTCCGGCCTGTCAGGTGCCGGCGATGGTCATGCCCTCGATGCGGACGGTCGGCGCGTCCATGCCGAATCGCAGCTCCAGGTCGCTCGCCGGTTCCATGTTGAGGAACATGTCCTTCAGGTTGCTGGCGACCGTCAGCTCGCTGACGGGGAAGGCGATCTTGCCGTTCTCGATCCAGAAGCCGCTGGCCCCTCGGCTGTAGTCGCCGGTCACCCCGTTTACGCCCATGCCCATCAGCTCCACCACATAGAGCCCCTGGTCGATGTCGGCGATCAGCTCGTCGCGGCTGCGGCGCCCGGCGGCGAGGTAGACGTTCGACGGCGACGGGCCCGGCGGGCCGGAGGTGCCGCGGGACGCGTGACCCGTGGTGGACAGGCCGAGCTGGCGTGCCGAGCGCAGGTCCAGCAGCCAGGTGGTCAGCACGCCGTCCTCGATGATCGTCCGCTTCCGCACCGCCACACCCTCGGCATCGAAGGGGCGGGAGCGCAGGCCGCGGCGCACGAACGGGTCATCGACGATGCTGATGCCCTCGGCGAAGATCCGCTGGCCCATGCGGTCCTTCAGGAAGCTGGTGCCGCGCGCCACCGACGGGCCGCTGATGGCGCCGGTGAGATGGCCGAGCAGCCCGCGCGAAGCACGGGGGTCGTAAACCACCGGCACCCTCTGCGTCTTCACCTTGCGCGGGTTCAGGCGCCGCACGGCGCGCTCGCCGGCTTCGCGCCCGATCGCCTCGGCGGCGCGCAGGTCACTGCCATAGACCTTCGAGTCGAAGTCGTAGTCACGCTCCATCCCGGTCCCGGTCCCCGCCAGCACCGACGCCGACAGCGAACGGCGCGACACGGAATAGGAGCCGGCGAAGCCGTTCGACGCGGCGATGCAGACCACGGACCGGCTCCAGCCGGCGTCCGCCCCTTCGGAATTGGTAACGCCGGGCACGGCCATGGCCGCCTCCTCGGCGATGCGCGCCTGCTCGATCAGCGAGTCGGCCGCCGGCTCCTCCGGGTCGCAGGTGTCGAGGTTGGGCCGTTCGCTGGCGAGCTGGTCGGGGTCGGCGAGGCCGGCGTACTGGTCCTCCGGCACCACGCGGGCCATGGCGATGGCACGCTCCACCAGCTCATCCAGAGCGCGGGCGCTGCGGTCGGTGGAGGAGACGATGGCCTGGCGCTGCCCGACGAAGACCCGGAGGCCGAGATCACCCGATTCCGAACGCTCCAGCTTCTCCGGCTTGCCCAGCCGCTGCGAGAGGGAGAGGGAGGCGCTGTCGAACAGCACGGCGTCGGCCGCGTCGGCCCCGGCGGACTTCGCCTTGCGGATCAGGTCTTCCAGCAGGTTCAGCGCTTCGGGCATTGGTCACTCCGGTTGGTCTCTGGCCTGTCTAGCAAATGGAGCGGCCCGTCAGGAAGGGGAAGTGGCTGATTGCGCCCGCCCGCGCCGCGCCAGCACCAGCGCCCCGACCGCGAGGATGTTCATCAGGATCATCCCGGCGACCATCACCAGCGGCTCCCCGGCGTGGATCGCCGCCACCGCCGTGGAGGCGACGGCGCCGAGCCCCATCTGCATGAAGCCCAGAAGACCCGACGCGGTCCCGGCGAGGCTGAGGTCGACGCTGACCGCGGCGGTCATGGATGCCGGCATCAGAAGCCCGTTGCCGAAGCACAACAGCACGGTGGGCAGGAACAGCACGCTGGGTGTCATGATCCCGGCGGCGAGGAAGGCCAGGATGATACCCGGTCCGACCAGTCCGCAGACGATGCCGGTGAAGGCCAGCCCCTCGGCGCTGAAGCGGGACGCGACGCGCGACACCGCCATGTTGCCGGCCATGTAGCCCAGCGACAGGAGCACGAAGTAAAGGCCGTACTCGCTGGGCGGGCGTCCCATGCGCTCCACCATGGCGTAGGGAGCGCCGGCGAGGAAGGCGAAGAAGGCCGCGGTGGAGAAGCCGGCGACCAGCGCATGGCCGAGGAACACCGGCTTCGCCAGCAGGCTGCGGTAGGCGTACCACAGCGCCAGCGGACCGGGGATGGGCGTGCGGTGCGTGTTGGTTTCCGGCAGCGCCATCACGCCGACGATCCACACCACCAGCCCGAACGCCACCAGCACGGCGAAGTTGGCGCGCCAGCCGATCCACACATCGACGAACCCGCCGACCGCCGGCCCGACCATCGGGGCCACCGCCATGCCGGCGATGACCACCGCCAGCACGGCCGTCGCGTCCTCGCGGTTCCAGGCGTCTCGGACGATGGCGCGGGCGATCACCATGCCGGCGCAGCCGCCGAGCGCCTGGGCCACCCGGCCGGCGATCAGCGCGCCGATGGTGGGGGCGAGCGCGCAGGCGAGGCTGGCGACGACGAAGACCGTCAGCCCGACCAGCAGGACCGGTCGGCGCCCGAACCGGTCCGACAGCGGGCCATAGACGAGCTGCCCGAACGCCACGCCGACGAGATACAGCGACAGGGTGAGCTGCACCGTCGCCGGCACCGTGTCGAACGCGTCGGGCAGTCCCGGCATGCTCGGCACGAAGATGTTGAGCGCCAGCGGCCCCGTCATGGTGGCGGCGACGAGGAGCCAGACCGGCGGCGGCGTCGCGGTGGTGCTGCGGGGCATGAGGGGTGTGTCTCACGACAAACGTGCGGGGAGGCCGGAGCCTACCCGCACGCGCCGTGGACCGAGAAGCGGTATTTCCACGTGTACGATCAGCGTTGGATCGGTCAGCCTGTGGTCAGCCAGTCTGAGATCAGCGGGCTTCCTGCAGGCCGCGGGCCGGGACCGGCAGCTTCAGGGCGTAGGCGCCGTCGCCCAGCAAGGCCTGGACGAACAGAAGGACGGTCCACAAGGCCGGGAACTCGTAGCCGCCGCCGCTGGCGGTGAACAGCCAGCCGTTCGGCAGGTGCTGGACCGTGGCGCCGACGAGGATCGGAACCAGGGCCAACGCGACCCAGCGGGTGTAGAGGCCGAGGATGAGGAGCAGCCCGCCGCCGAGCTCGCCGAGGATCACGGCGTAGGCGAAAACGCCCGGATAGCCGATGGTCTCGAAGAACTGAACGGTGCCGGGAATGGTGAAGACGAAGACCTTCAGCAGACCGTGGGCGACGAGGAGAACGCCGAGGCTGACCCGGAGGGCGAGGGCGGCGTAGGGGGCGGTGCGGGTGTCGATCATGATGCGATCCTTCCAGTCGGGGGGTGTGTGCTGGAAGGGATCTAACCGTAACCGGAGGCGGCGAAAAACAGCCGTCTGGAGCAAGGATTGTGCTCCGATCAGCAACAATCCCGGGGGAATACGAGCAGGTCGGTGTGCCCCACCAGCATTCCGCCGCTGTCGCCCTGTGAGCGGCGGAAGGCCAGCCATTCCTCCGCCTCCGCCGGCGTGACCGCTCGCAGCTCGACCGCGGAACGGGCATAGCCGGCGCTGGTGGCTGCGATGAGCGCCGCATGGTCGCCGGTCAAGGTCCAGGGACTGTCCGCCGTCCGCACCTCGTAACCGAGTGATTGCAGCGTTTGCCGCATGTGGGCCGGCGCACCGGGGCCGAGCGCCGGGCCAAATCCCTTGTCGGATCTCTGATGCTCGTTCAGCGCCCGGATCATGACGGGATCGAGCGGGTGGGGCGGCGTCCATTCCGTGGCCCCGTCGTAGGTGAGCACGGCGTAGAGGGGCAGCCGCGCCGCCGCCAGCCGCAGGGCGAAGCGGTCGAACCAGTCGGCGGACACCAGATCGAACAGGGCGGAGGCGGTGACCAGCGTCGCCCCGTCGAGGGGCAGGGCGTCCGTGTCCCGCAGGTCGGCGGCGTGGCACTCCGTGTCCTCCGGCGCGCCGGAGGCGGCCAGGGCGATCAGCGCCGGGTCGTGATCGACCAGCCGCCAGCGCTGCGTGGGGGGGAGTCGCGGCGACAGGGCGCGCAGCGTCGATCCCGTCCCGCAGCCGAGATCGACCACCACCGGCCGCTCCCCCGCGGCGGCGACGGCCGCGGCGAGCAGGGACGGAGCGCGCGCGGCGTGGTCGGCTGGCTCGCGCAGGGCCAGCCAATCAGGGTCGAAGCCGCTCACCCTTCCACCGGGCCTTCGAACCACGCGCGGGCGACGTGCGACTCGTTGAGCGTGACCCGCATGCGGGCGATGTCGCTGGACCGCACGCCGAGCCGGCCGCTGCGGCAGGCCGTGGCCATGGCGTCGAAGATGTGACGGCACAGGAACTCGGTCGAAGTGACCTGTCCGTGGAATTCCGGGATGTCGTCCAGATTGGCGTAGTTCAGCGGCTTCAGCACGGCCTTCAGCTCGTCGAGCGCGCGGCCGATATCGACCACGATGTTGTCGGCGTCCAACGTTTCGCGCATGAACGCCACATCCACCACATAGGTCGCGCCGTGCAGGGCCTGGGCCGGGCCGAAGACGGGGCGGGGCAGGCTGTGGGCGATCATGATGTGCTCGCGAACTTCGACGGCGTACATGCGCGGGGGCTCCTGATGGTTGATGGCCGAATGGCTCACGGGTAGGTGACGCGATGGCACAGCGCGCCCGGCCGGTCGAGCAGGGCGGGCAACGCTGTTGGAAGAGTGTCGAACGGGGTCTCGCCCGAGAGCAGCACGTCCAGCCGCTCGTCGGCGAGCAGGGAAAGAGCCAGCTCCAGCCGCCGCCGGTAGGGCCAGCGGGCGCGACGGGCCGGGGCGACGCCGCCGACCTGGGAGCCGAGGATGGTCAGGCGCTGGCTGTGGAAGGCGCCGCCGAGCGGCACGGCGACCGGACCCTCCCCGTACCAGCTCAACTCGACCACCGTCGCCTCGAAGCCGGCGCAGCCGATGGCGGTGGTGAGACCGGCGGCGCTGGCGCTGGTGTGGAAGACCAGGTCGCACCCTTCCGGTGCGTGCTCCGGGTCGGAGCCGGCGATGCCCAGCGCCGTCGCGATAGCCGCCCGGCCGGGATCGATGTCGATCAGGGTCACGGCGGTGCCGGGCATGCGCCCGCACAGCCAGGCCACGAGGCAGCCGACCACACCGCCGCCCACCACGGCGATGCGGTCACCGGGCCGCGGTGCGGCGTCCCAGCAGGCGTTCAGGGCCGTTTCCATGTTGGCGGCGAGCACGGCGCGGGCCGGGGGGACGCCGTCGGGGACGTGCAGGGCGTCGACCGACGCCACGGTGAAGCGAGTCTGATGCGGGTGCAGGCAGAAGACCGTCCGTCCGACGAGTTCCGCCGGGCCATCCTCGACCACGCCCACCATTTGGTAGCCATATTTGACCGGGAAGGGAAAGTCGCCCTCCTGGTGCGGGCCGCGCATCCGTTCGCGCTCGCCCTCGGGTACACGGCCGGACCAGATCAGGGATTCGGTGCCGCGGCTGATTCCGCTGGTGACGGCGCGCACCCGACAGTCGCCGTCGCCCGGAGAGGGAGCCGCGGCCGGGCGGATCTCGGCCCGGTGCGGAGCGACGTACCACAGGGCGGCTGCGGAATCGGACATGCGCGGATCATCCATCTGCCGTTTCCGGCGTAAGAAGCTTCGACCGACCACTTGCGGCGGCGGCCCGCAGCAACATGTGGCTGCCGGCCGGAATGACCACCCTTCGAAGGAGCGCCCATGACCACGCCCGCCGCATCCGATCGCCCCAGCCCCGACGCGGACCCGGCGGAGGGTCTGGCCGGGCGGCGCCTGCTGGTGGCGGGGCTGGCGCTGGGGGGTGCGGCGGGGCTGGGGTGGGCCATGGCGTCGCTGCTGGCGACCAACGGCTGGCACTGGCTGGAGCTGCTGGTGCTTCTGCTCTTCCTGGCGAGCTTGCCCTGGACTCTGCTCGGCTTCTGGAACTCGGTCATCGGCTTTGTGATCCTTCGGCTGGCCCGCGATCCGGTCGGGCTGACCTGCCCGGCGGTGCGGCGCGCCGGTGCGGACGACCCGGTGACCGAGCGCACGGCGGTGGCCGTCTGCATCCGGCACGAGGACCCGCAGCGGGTCTTCCGCCGGGTCGCCACCATGCTGGAAAGCCTGGAGGCCACCGGCCATGCGGGGATGTTCGAGGTCCATATCCTCAGCGATAGCGCCCGGCCGGAGATCGCGGCTACGGAGGAGGCGGGCTTCGCCCGGCTCTGCGCCCGATCGGGATGGGAGGGGCGGCTGCACTACCGGCGGCGGGCGCTCAACACCGGCTTCAAGGCCGGCAATTTGCGGGAGTTCGTGGAGCGGGTGCGCGGGCGCATCCCCTTCATGATCGTGCTGGACGCCGACAGCCTGATGACCGGCGCGGCGATGGTCCGGCTGGTGCGCGTCATGCAGGCCAACCCGCGGCTCGGCATCCTGCAGACGCTGGTGGTCGGCCGGCCGGCGGAGAGCGCTTTCGCCCGGGTGTTTCAGTTCGGCATGCGGCACGGCATGCGCACCCACACCACCGGCATCGCGTGGTGGCAGGGCGACAGCGGCCCCTATTGGGGCCACAACGCCATCATCCGGGTGGAGCCCTTCGCCCGCCATTGCCACCTCGCCCCGCTGCCGGGCAGCCCGCCGCTCGGCGGACCGGTGCTCAGCCATGACCAGGTCGAAGCGGCCTTCATGCGTGCCGCCGGCTGGGAGGTGTGCGTGATCCCGGAGGAGACCGGAAGCTGGGAGGAGAACCCGCCCAGCCTGCCCGACTTCGTGAAGCGCGACCTGCGCTGGTGCCAGGGCAACATGCAGTATCTGCGCCTCGTCGGGCGGCCGGGGCTGCGGCCGATGGGCCGCTTCCAGCTCGTCAACGCCATGCTGATGTACGCGGGCGCGCCCTTGTGGATGCTGATGATGGCGGCGGGTCTCGGTCTCGCCCTGGTGACGCAGCCGGGTGGGGGCGAGCCGTTCCCGTTCGGGCTGGCGGTGGGGCTCTACGCCGGGGTGCTGGCGATCGGGCAGGCGCCGCGCATCCTCGGCGTGCTCGACGTGCTGCTGCGGCGCGACGAGCGACGGCGCTATGGCGGCACCGGGCGGCTGCTGGCCGGCTGGCTGGTGGAGACGCTGTTCTCCTTCATCGTCGGTCCGCTGATGATCGTGGCGCAGACGGTGTTCCTGGTCGGGCTGGCGTTCGGGCGGCGGGTGGCGTGGGAGGCGCAGAACCGTGACGGCCACGCGGTGCCGGTGGGAGAGGCGGCGCGGGGCCTGTGGCCGCAGATGCTGTTCGGCCTTCTGTTCGGTGGCGCCTTGTGGGCACTGGCGCCCGGCGCCCTGCCGTGGGCCTCGCCCACCCTGGTCGCCTGCGCGGTGGCGGTTCCCTTCACCACGCTGACGGCCGGTCCCCGGCTGGCCCGCGCCATGCGGCGGACCGGGCTCTGCGCGGTTCCGGACGAGGTGGACCCGGCGCCGGAATTGCGGCGGCTGGAGGCCACCGACGACGCGGAGCCGATCAAGCCGGTTCCGGCGGCCACGCCGTCCTTCGCATCCTGAGCAGCAGGTCGGCGAGCGCGGAGACGCTGCGGCGGATGAGACGCTCTCCCAGATCCGCGGTGGCGAGCGTGGGATCGCCGAGCACGCCGGTCGGGTTGAGGTCGTCGGTCAACCACGCCCAGGGGGCGGCGCCATGGGGTGGCAGGTCGGCGGGTTGGATGAGGGGCTGGTCGGAGGCTTGGTCCATCCGGACCAGCGATGGATGGAGGTGCAGCATCGCCGAGGTTTCGATCCAGCCGCCGTGCCAGTCCTGTGCCGGAGCACCGGGAGGGGCGATGCCGGCGGGATCGGCCAGAGCTTCCCAATGGGACTTGACTGCGAGCAGACCGTGGTCGGCGCGCAGCCGCATGGCGGCGATGTCGATGGCGGGTGGGTTGCCGCCGTGGCTGTTGAGGATCAGGAGGCGCGCGAGGCCGCTGCGCTTCACCCACACGCCCAGCTCCGTCCAGGCTCGCGCAAGCTGTTCGGCGTCGAGGGACAGGGTTCCGGGGAACCCGCCATGCTCCGGCGACCAACCGACCGGCTGGACGGGGAGCGCGACCGCATCGGCAGTGATCGCGGATCGTGCCGCGGTCCGCAGGATGCCGTCGAGGATCAGGTGATCGGTGCCCGTGGGCAGGTGGGCGCCGTGCTGTTCGGTGGCGGCGACCGGCAGGATCGCCACCGCGTCCGCCGGCAGGGCGCGGACATCCGCGGCCGTCATCTCCTGCCAGAACCGCAGCATGGGCCCTCCCGCAAGGGTCGATGCGCGCAGACTAGCAGGAGACGACCGGCGGAACCACCGCCCGGGTCAGACCGTGTGGCGACGGCCGACGAACAGGCGGTAGAGGACGAGCAGGATGATGGCGCCGAGCACGGCACCGATGAAACCCGCGCCCTCGCCCGGCCGGTACCAGCCGACGGCGGCGCCCAGATAAGTGGCGACGAAGGCGCCGGCGATGCCGAGCAGGGTGGTCACGATGAAGCCGCCCGGATCGCGGCCCGGCATCAGGAACTTGGCGACGAGCCCGGCCAGGAACCCGATGATGATCGTCCAGATGATTGCCATGAGGCTCTCCTACGTCATGTTTCCGCCCGCCGGGCGGGTCACGACAGCAACAACGGCCGAGAGCGCGCTTGGTTCACACCGTCAAGACCCTCTCTTAGGGGTGAGGCATTCCGGCCACGCTTCAGGAGGCCAGGAACGCCTCCACCTCGGCCCGCCGGGGGATCGGGGCGACGGCCCCGAAACCCTGGGTGGACAGGGCCGCGGCGGCGTTGGCGTAGCGGGCGGCGGCCCGCGGCCCCGTCCCGCGGGCGAGTTCGGCGAGGAAGGACCCGGCGAAGGTGTCCCCGGCGCCGGTCGCGTCCACCGCCTTCACGGTGCGGCCCGGCACCCGTTCCCGCCAGTCGGGGGAGGCCACCAGCGAGCCCTGCGCCCCCAGCTTCACGGCGACCAGCTTGGCGCCGAGCTTCAAGTAAAAGTCGGCGATGGCGTCTGCGTCCTCGAGCCCAGTGAGCGCTGTGGCGTCGTCCAGGCTCGGCAGCAGCACGTCGGCCATGGCGGCGGTGGCGTTCATCACCGCGCGCGCCCGCTCGATCGGCCATAGCCGGAGCCGCAGGTTGGTGTCGTAGCTGACCTTCGTGCCGGCCTTGCGGGCGGCGTCGATGGCGGCGAACACGCTGTCGCAGGCATCCGCGCTGATCGCCTGGCTGATGCCGGAGATGTGCAGGAACTTGGCCGAGGCGACATAGTCGGCCGGCACCTGCGCTGGCTTCATGCGGCTGGCGGCGGAGCCCGCGCGCATGTAGCTGAACTCGTGCCCCTTCGGCCCGTGGGTGACGAAATAGACGCCGGTGTGGGCGTCCGGATTGCGGATGACGCGGGAGGTGTCGACCCCCTCCCGCTCCCACAGCGCCATGAAGTCGTCGCCGAAGGTGTCGGCGCCGAGTGCGGTCAGATAGCCGACGCGGGCACCCTGGCGGGCCGCGGCGACGGCGCTGTTGGCAGTGTCCCCGCCATGGCCCTTGCGGTAGAGCACGGGCTCGGTGGAGGCCGGATCCTGGTTGAACTCCAGCATCGGCTCGCCCATGCAGACGATATCGAGCGCCATGGCGGCGGCCCTCCCTGTTCCGTTGTCGTTGGTGCCCGGGTCAGCAGGCGGCGGTGCCGAGGATCTGGCGGGCGACCAGCGCGATGGACTCGCGGTCGCCCCGCGCCACGGCCTTCTCGTCCACCAACTTGCCGCCCATGCCAACGGCGATCGCCCCGGCGGCGCGGTAGGCCTCGATCATCGGCGGCTCGATGCCGCCGGTCGGCATCAGCGGCACGTCGGGGAACACCGCGCGCAGCGCCTTCACATGGGACGGACCGCCGGCGCTGCTGGCCGGGAAGATCTTCACCACGTCGGCGCCGGCGGCGACAGCGGCCAGCACCTCGGTCGGTGTCATGGCGCCCAGCATGACCGGCACCCCGTGGGCGCGGCAGGCGGTCGCCACGTCCGGCACCACGGCGGGGGAGACGACGAACCGTGCCCCCGCCTCGATGCAGGCCTGGGCCACCCCCGGATCGGTCACCGTGCCGGCGCCGATCAGCAGGTCGTCGCGCCGCGACAGCTCGCGCAGCAGGCCGACGCCGTCGGGCACGGACATGGTGATCTCGAAGGTGCGGAACCCCTCCTCCGCCAGCCACTCCACGGCGCGGGCGGCGGTCTCGCGGCTCGCGGTGCGGAT
>OFDN01000331.1_pt1 | contig 40823 bp, 34 predicted proteins | sample 1520971 | NCBI WGS metagenome assembly OFDN01 (sample SAMEA94257418, study PRJEB24077) | hot springs metagenome | biome: Aquatic biome; feature: Geographical feature; material: Water | place: India | collected 2012-06-12 | depth 5 m | reverse complement strand
GGTGCGACGGCGCCGAAGGGGCGGCGCCCGGGCGGCACCGCGGCGGGGCGGACCGCGGCAAGGATGGAACGGCCGAACGCGGCCGCGGCGGCCTCGATGCGATCGAGTGAGGCGTCCTCCACATCCTCGCCGCCAGTCTGGCTGGCGTAGTCGTCGCGATGGTTGGCGCCGTTGCCGAACTTGCGCTCGGCGGCTTCCCATTCCCGGTCGAACTTCGACAGGTAGTCGGCGATGTCGCCCTCGCGGTCGTGCGCCCCCGGAGCGGATGTCAACGCCTCGTCGACCAAGCCGCGCACGGTGTCGCGGCTCAGGCCGACCCTGACACCGGTGGCGATAGCGGCGATCATCGGCCTGCGGAACCCTTGCAACGTCGCGCCGTTCGGCGCCGCGCCGTCGCCCGCGAGCAGGAGATGGCGGCGCACCGCGCCCACCGCGCCGTCATACCGGGCATCCCCGGCGGCCTGGATCTGCTGGCGCTCGAACGCCGCCTCGGCCACCTTGCCCTGGCACTCCCAGGCAGCGACGACGCGCTGGACCTCGGACCAGTCGATCGCGTCGACGTCCACCACGCGGTGCTCCCCGCGCACGAGGGTGTTGCGCTCGGCGGCGTACGGGTCGGGCATGCCGCGCCAATCAACGTGCACGTAATGCTGTTGAATGCACTGGGCCAGCGTGGTGTCCGGCGCGCCCTGGCGGATGCTCAAGCCCTTCACGGCTTGCACATACTGCATCAGCAGCTTGCGCTGACCGTCGTCGAGCGGGCGGCTCAGGCAGCAGGCGATGTGCAGCTTGGCCGCGCCACCGCGCCGCTCGTCCGCCGACATGAGGCGGTAGTATTTGATGGTTCTGGCGCGGTTCGGGTCGCCCGGCGTCGGATCGGGCACCACCTTCTGCCCGACAGCGTGCAAGCCCGCGCTGGCGGACAGCTGCACGAAGAGGTCAACGCCGCGAAAGGCAGGGTGCAGGAGCTCGTCGGCATAGCGCCGTGCGACCTCCGCCCGGTCGGCGATCACATCCAGCCCATTCGGCGCCGTCCATCCGTCTACGTCGGCGAAGAAGAACGTCGAGGTCTGTGCCCGGAACACCGGTGTCTGGCCACGGAAATCGCTGCTGAAGCGGTGCACGGCCGTGGCGTTCCGCGGGTCGATCGGCGCGCCCGTGATGATGAGCTCGTCGGGGCGGATCTGCGTGCTCATGCACTCGGCCAAGGCCTCCACGCTGTTCTCGAGCGCGACTGGACGGGCGTCGAACAGCGTCCAACGAGGGTTGTCCTGCGCGCGCTCGATGGTGGCCTCCGGGAACTCCGCAGGATTGCTGTTGGGCTGTTGGAGCTTGCCAGCGCCGCGCGGAATGTTCAGCGCACGGCGCCCGCCCGCGGTCATCGTGGTCGCCAGCGGGCCGTCGTAGTGGCGGCGTAAGACGGTGAAGCGCAGCGGCCTGCTTTCCTCGACCCAGACGGCGTCCAGACGGACCTGGTCGAGGGCGTCCTCTTTGCCCTGGCGACCGTAGCGCGGCATCCAACGGTATTCGGCCTCGGCCTCGCCGTAGTCGATCCTGCGCTCGGACACGGCGCGGCGGACGCATTCGGCCTCGAAGTCGGTGACGATCGCCTGGGCTTGGTCGGCCTCCTCGGGCTGGAGCGGCCGCACCCCGAACGCCGCCAAGTCCCGGTATTTGAACGCCACCACCTTGCCTTCGACGCGCACTTGGCCGAGTTCGCTGCCGCTCGCCGACACGGAGCAGGTCCGGTAGACGAGGCCGTTCACATGGGTCGGTTTGCCGCTCTTGAAGCGCGGCTCGATCAGCAGGCCCTCGCGGGCGGCGCGGCGCATGAGGTCGAGGAATCCCATCTTGCGCTCGCCCTCGGCGCGGGCCATGGCGACCGTGCGCGCGAGCAGGCCGACCAGCTCATAGGCGCGCTCGCGCACAAGCGGGTCGGCCGACGGCGGCGAACCAAGCTCATCCGGCCACTCGCGCGGGGCTCTGGGCGGCTCGGGGGTCACCGACGGCGCCGTCGCGTCCGGAACGGCGCTGGCGGGCGCCGCGGAAACGAGCGTTCGCGGCAGGATGACGGCACCAAAGGGGCGCCGCGGCGGAACTGTGGCCATCCCGTTCTCCGTTGTTTCGCGGTCGCGCGCCGCGCTCGCTTGAGTTCCAGCGCGTCCAGCCGATCGACCTCCTTTCCAATGCGCTGGGGCCCTCGCCCTCGCGGCCCTGCTGCGCTTGACCGTCCAGGATGTCGAGAGCGACCTCGGATCCCCAATCGGCGACCACGTCCCCTTGGCACAGGAGGGCAGGGGGCCGCCGCACAGGACAGTGCACGCGAAGACCTAGGCGACGGCGATCATCGCCAGCAGCATGATGCCGCCCATGGAGGTGCCCTGAACCAGTTGGCCCGGCTGCGGCGTCTGCGCGGGCGTCCGCGCTGCGTCAACCTGTGCCCCCACGCCATGGCGTCCTCCGACCGGTAGCGGCCGCGGTGCGGCGGCCTTGGCTTATTGTGCGGAGGACCGGGTTACGAAAGGATGTTGAAGAGGTGGTTCAGGCGTCGGTGTCCTCGGAGGCGTCGTCAGCCTCAGAAGCGACCCAACGCTCGCCGAAACGCTCCACGTAGGCCACCATTGCCGACTCTGTTGGCGTTGCCTTGATGGATCTCTTCCCCAGCGTCCTGCGGTGCGGTAAAGCCGTTGCCTCCGCATTCCTGGACACCGTGATGAACAACGACCCTGAGTTCACACCGAAGGAGCGCGAGCTGATCCGGCGTGAGTTCATGCTTCGGCTCAGCAGCGCTCGCTCGCTCCACGATGGCATTCTCGTGAGGCGATGGGCGACCGGCCCCAACAAAGGCAAGCCGAAGCCCCCCGCCGCCGTGCAGAGCATGCTCGATCGCGGTCTGGTGGCGCTGGACGATGATGGATCTCACTGGCTCAAAGCGGTGTTCACGACCACCGGCATCGTGGCTCTGCGCCGGATGGCGGAGGACAAGCGGGCGCTGCCGCCAGGTGAGTACCAGCACCTGCTCGACGAGTTGGCCACCCTGCCGTAGAGCGAGGCCTGCTGGGGCGCAGCAAGGCCACCAAGGGCAATCACCACTTCAAAGACACATCCTGTGGTTGCTTTGAGCGGCCTCTGCATACGTCTCGCATTGCTGTCTCATTTACACGACATGCCGCTGCCGTCATCAACGGTGGCCAGCCGCTCAGATCGCGACCACCACCGTGATGTACCGGGCGGCCTTTCCAAAGGTGACCAGCGGCAGGAAGATCCAGAGGCTGGTGCGAAGCATCCCGGCGATCAGCGTCAGCGGATCGCCGATCACCGGAGCCCAGGCCAGCAGCAAGGACCACACGCCCCATCGCTGGTACCACCCTTCAGCCCGGTCGATGACGGACTGCTTGATCGGGAACCATCGACGCCCCTTGAAGTGCTCGATGTAGCGGCCGAGCGCCCAGTTCACCGTCGATCCCAGCACGTTCCCGGCAGTCGCCACGGCCACAAGCCACCAGCGGCAGTAATCGTCCGTGAGATGCAGGCCAGCCAACACAAACTCAGACTGCGCTGGGAGCACCGTCGCCGCCAGGAACGCGGTGAGGAACAGACTGCCGAAGGCGGTGAGGTCGGTCATGACATCTGCCGCCCGTTCATAGTCGGGTCCACCGCAGCCGAAGCGCATTGCCGATCACCGACACCGAACTCAACGCCATGGCCGCGGCTGCGATGATGGGGGACAGGGTCCAGCCGAAAAATGGATAGAACACGCCCGCTGCCACCGGCACGCCAAGGCCGTTGTAGACGAAAGCCAGGAACAGATTCTGTCGGATGTTGCGCATGGTCGCCCGGCTCAGCACCCGGGCTCGCGCGATGCCCGCGAGGTCACCCTTCACCAGAGTCACTCCGGCGCTCTGGATCGCGACCTCGGTACCGGTGCCCATTGCGACCCCAACATCCGCCTCAGCCAGCGCCGGAGCGTCGTTCACGCCATCCCCGGCCATCGCTACGACGCGACCCTGTGCCTTCAGCCGCTTCACCACCTGGTTCTTGTCCTCCGGCAGCACCTCGGCCTCGACCTCGTCGATGCCCAACCGACGTGCCACCGCCTCGGCCGTTGTCCGGTTGTCGCCGGTCAGCATGACAATCCGCATGCCGTCGGCCCGCAGCGTTTCCAACGCCTGAGGAGTGCTCGCCTTGATCGGGTCAGCGACGGCAATGACGCCGCCGGGCCCACCGTCCACCGCGGCGAACAGGGCGGTGGCGCCCTCGCGGCGGAGCGCATCAGCGCGCGCCTCCAGGTCGCCCAGGGCAATACCCTGGTCCCGCATCATCGCCGCGTTGCCGAGCGCGACCATGCGGCCGCCGACAGTGCCGACCACGCCCTTGCCGGTAACCGAGGCGAAGTCGGTGACATCCTGCATCGACAAGCCCTGTTCCCTGGCGGAGGCGACGATGGCGGCCGCCAGCGGATGCTCGCTCGACCGCTCCAGGCTTGCCGCGAGCGAGAGAAGTGTCGCCTCGTCGAGTCCTGGGGCCGGGACCACCGCGGTCACCTTGGGCTTTCCCTCGGTCAGCGTTCCGGTCTTGTCGACGACCAGCGTGTCGACCTTCTCGAACCGCTCCAGGGACGCCGCGTCCTTGATGAGCACACCCGCCGTGGCGCCCTTCCCCACACCAACCATGATCGACATAGGGGTTGCCAGTCCGAGTGCGCAGGGACACGCGATGATGAGCACCGACACCGCCGCGATCAGCGCGTAGGCGAGGGCTGGGGTCGGCCCCCAGATCGCCCAGGCAATGGCGGACAGGATGGCGATGGCGATCACCGCCGGGACGAAGTAGCCGGACACCACGTCGGCCAGTCGCTGGATCGGCGCCCGGCTGCGCTGGGCCTCGGCCACCATGTTCACAATGCGCGACAGCATCGTGTCGGAGCCGACTTTCTCAGCGCGGATGATCAAGGCGCCGGTCTGGTTGATGGTGCCGCCGATGACCGCGACCCCCGGCTCCTTCTCCACCGGCATGGACTCGCCGGTGACCATGGATTCGTCTACCGCGCTCCGGCCTTCCAGCACCGTGCCGTCCACCGGCACGCCGTCACCGGGACGCACCCGCAGGCGGTCGCCGACGTGGACGGCATCGAGCGGAACCTCCTCGTCCTCGTCGTCAGGGCGGATGCGGCGTGCCGTCTTCGGGGCCAGGTTCAGCAGCGCCCGGATGGCGCCGCCAGTCTGCTCGCGCGCCCGAAGCTCAAGCACTTGCCCCAGCAGCACCAGGGTAGTGATAACCGCCGCGGCCTCGTAGTAGACCGACACGAGACCCTCGGCGCTGCGGAAACTCGCTGGGAAAATGCCGGGCAGGAACGTGGCGACAAGGCTGAAAAGGTAGGCGACACCGACGCCCAGCGCAATCAGCGAGAACATGTTCAGGCTGCGTCTGCGGAAAGACTGCCAGCCGCGCTCCAGCAGCGGCCAGCCCGCCCAGAGAACCACTGGTGTTGCCAGCAGGAACTGGAGCCATAGGGAAACCTGCGGGGAGATTAGCGCATGCAGTCCCAGGCCAGGGAGGTGGGCGCCAAGTTCGAGCAGGACGAGCGGCACGGTGAAGACCGTCCCGACCCAGAACCGGCGCGTCATGTCGATGAGCTCAGGGTTCGGGCCCTCCTCCACGTTGGCGCCAACGGGCTCCAGGGCCATGCCGCAGATCGGGCAGCTGCCCGGTCCCTCCTGGCGGATCTCCGGGTGCATCGGGCAGGTGTAGATCACCCCTTTCTGCGGCGAGGCGTGCCCCCGACCCTCCGGTGCCGCGGGCTTCGCCTCCGGCTTCAGGTACTGTTCGGGGGCTGCGACGAATTTGTCGTGGCAGCGAGCCGAGCAGAAATGAAAGGTCTGGCCGTCATGGTCGGCATGATGGTCGCTCCGCTCGGGATCGACCATCATGCCGCAGACGGGGTCCTTCACCTTGGCGTGATCGCCGTGTTCGGGATGGTGGTCGTGCCCACCGTGGCCATGGTGGTGCGCGTGGCCGTGGTGCAGGTCGTTCATGTCTGCTCCTCCTCCGCATGCTCGGCGTCGGTGCCCCGGCGCCCTTTATTGCCACCCAGCACCGGGGTGTGATGGCGTCCATGGAACCAAGGCTCCGCCTTCCAGCGATAGGAAGGTCAAGAGTGCAATTCTGGTCGATCGTGTCCGCTCCTCACTTCTTCGAGTGCTCGCTCATCGCTGCATGCCGTCGACGGGTTTCTTCGGGCCAGGAACTCTTGATGAAGGCCAGCACCGCCCAGATTTCGCCATCGCTCAGCACACCGCCGAAGGCGGGCATGTCGCTTTCGTAGCCGGGTGGAGCGAACGCGGTGATGCCCTGCTTGGTGATCTTGAAGAGATCGGCATCGGGGTGGTGCCACGTGTGCCCGGAGACGTCATGGGGCGGCGCAGGCAGGCGCCCGTCCGGCTTTCGACTCTGCCAGTTCGGCTGACCCTCAAGCCGCTCGCCATGGCACGAGGCGCACTGTTCGGCGTAGACCGCCTTTCCTTGGGCAACCTGCGTCGCATCGTTCGGGTCGGCCACCCCCACTGCTCCGGCGTGCCACAGTACGACGGCAGAGGCAACCGCGGCCCCCAGGGCCAAGCCCATCACAATCCTCATCTTCGGCGTCATCTCTTCTTCATCCCGATCAGGCCGTCAGGTACCGCAACGTTGTGGCACTGGCCGCAGCACGCAGGCGGCTCTCGTCGTCGATGGCAAGCTCAGCGTGCAGGGACCGGCAGATTTTCAGGAAGGCGTCCAGCAGGCGGGGATCGAAATGCTGACCACGGCCTTCCTCAAGGATGGCAACGGCACGCTCGACCGGGATCGGATCCTTGTAGGGGCGCTTGGACGTCAGGGCGTCGAAGACGTCGACAATCGCGAAGATGCGGGCCGCCAGCGGAATCCTCTCACCTGCCAAGCCGTGCGGGTAGCCACTGCCGTCCCACTTCTCGTGGTGGCCTCCGATGACGTCGACGGCATCTTCCAGCCAGGGCACTTCATCCACGATCTCCAATCCGTGCCGGACGTGCAGCTTCATCGTCTCAAACTCATCGGCCGTCAGGCGGCCGGGCTTCAGCAGGATGGCATCCGAGATGCCGATCTTGCCCACGTCGTGCAGGAACGCGCCCTTGATCAGCGCCGCCATTCCAGACCGCGGGAACCCGACGGCTTCCGCCAGCCGGGTGGCGTACAGAGTAACCCGGTAGTTGTGGGCGTGCGTGTCGCTGTCGCGCTTGGCGATGGCTCCGCCGAGGACCTCCAGGATGTCGATGTTGGCTTTGAGCAGTTCCTGCGAACGGCGGGCCAGGCTGCGGTCCAGCCTGATCACGACGGGATAGAGGACCAGCGCGGTGAGCAGGACCGCCACGACGGCGATGCCGATGGTCTTGAGGATCTGCGCCCTTAGTTCGGAAGCAACGGCAGGGCTCAACTCGAACAGGCCCGCCATGTATCGCATCACCCCATCGGCACCGCTGATCGGGACGATGGTCTGGACATACGTCGCCGCGCCGGAGCGGATGATGCGGTGAACAGCACGTTCTCCGGCGGGCGCGTCTGAAGGTGCTCGTAAGGCATCGAGTCCGGCAGCTTGGTAAGCTGGATCCACGGCGGAGAGGAGTATTCGGCCAGAAGCGTCCAGAAGCCGTGCGGCGATGAAATGGCCATCACGGAAGTGACGCCGTTCGGCCAGGAGCTGAGTGAGGTCACGTTCCAGGTCGTTGCCCGTCCTCGAGAACCCCCCGTCGCCAATCGAGTCGAGCAGGGTGCCTGCTTCCCGCATCGAGAGATCAACGAGGCGGTCCTCGACCCTGTGGATCTCGTAGACGTATGCCAAGGTCCCAAGGACAGCGGACAGCAGCACAGCGGCCAAGCCGAGCGCCCTGATGATCCTCCAGTGCAGGGAGACGTTCATGGGCATCCTCAGTACCAAAGGCCGGACACGCGCCAGCGGGGGCGATGGCCAGGCGGAGCGAGATGGGCGGGCAACACTACGCTGCGCGGTCCAAAGACCGGCTGCATGGGGGCGATCTGCTCAAGCGACAGAAGCCGTTGGATGCGCTCATCGGTGTCGGGATGGGTGCGCAGCACGGACGGGTGCGGGTTCCGTCGACCGGGAAGGAGGATGCGTTCCCAGAAGCCCGGATCGTATTGCTGGAGCTTCGCCAGGGCCGAGGCCAACCCGGTCGGATCTCCAGTGAGGCCTGCGGCGTCGAGATCAGCGTCGAACTCCCGCGTGCGCGACAGCCGGAGTTGAATGAGCGTGTTGATCGTGGGCGCCACCAGGAGCAGCGCGATCAACGGCCAATGGGTGCTTCCGTGTTCCTCTAGCATCAGCGGCAGGCTCATGAGCAGCAGGAAGGCGCCAGCTGTTGCCATAGCGCCCGTGATCCGGCTGATGATGTCGGCCAGCCCCATGGTCCAGAGGTCGTGGTTCCGTACGTGGCTGACCTCGTGCGCCAGGATCCCGGTGAGCTCGCGCAGATCCATCACCCGAAGCAGGCCATCGGTCAGGACGATGGCGCTGCCCTTCGTCGAGCCAACGGCGAAGGCGTTCGGGCTCGAGGTCGCCAGGTAGTGCAGTTCAGGGACACTGGGCAGCCCGGCCCGCCGGGCCAGCACGGCCATGACCTCATGGAGCTCCGGAAGCTCGTAACGGCTGAGGCGGCGGGCTCCGTACAAGCGCAGGATGGCCCGTGGCGAGATGGAAGGGCTGAACGCCAGCGTCACGCCAATGAGGACGGCCACCCAGAGGATGCCTACCGGTCCGACGAGCAGCCAGCCGATGGCCCCCGCGAGCAGTCCCAGACCCCCCACCAGAAGGGTGGACTGGACCAGGTTGCGGAGCTTATGGCGACGGCGTTGGCGCTCGTCGAGGCGGACGACATACATGGTAACCAGTCCTTGCGGGGGACTAAGACTGGAGCGGCTTCCAAGTCTTCCCGCCGTCCTGGCTAGCCAGAATGGCGCTCTTGTCGGTCACGGCGTAAAGTCGCTCGGGGTTCGTCGGATCCACCGCGAGATGCAGCAGGACCGCGTCTCCGAAGCCGTTGCTGACCGGTTGCCATGCCATGCTCGGCTCGGTGGTCTTGAGCAGGCCAGTGCCGACCTGGAAGGCGTAGGCGGTGCCGTCCTTCGTGGTCACGACCATGGTCGCCGGGCGCTGCACGATGTAGGCGGCCTGCCAAGTTTTGCCCGCGTCGCGGCTCACCAGCAACCCGGCGCGCGTGGCGCCGTACACGGTGTTCGGGTCCTTCGAGGACGCGGCCAAATCAAACATGTCGGCGGGCGGCTTGCCGGTCACCTCCCAGGTCTTGCCGCCGTCGCGGCTGACCTGGATGCTGCCATAGTGTCCGTACAGGACCTTCCAGTCGGCCGGGCTGACGTCCATGGAATGGAAGTCCACCGGCCCGTTCACGCCCGCGGAGATTTGCTTCCAGGTCTTCGCTCCGTCGGTCGAGACCAGGACGCCCAGGTTGCCGCCCCTCTCCGGGTGACCGCTGGCGAAGAAGGCGCCGGGCTGCGCCGGATTCGGCGTGAAGCCCATGTAGTCGGAACGGTTGTCGGACACCCGCGTCGCCGTGCCGTCCGGGTTGGTCACCCACACTCCATGGTGCGTGGCGAGATACAGGCGCGACGGGTCCGCCGGGTCCACCGCGATCCCGTGCAGGTGCGACACCTCGGACAGCTTCAGGGTCTCCGCAGCATGAACAGGCCCGACAAGCGTCGCGCCAAGCACAAGGGCTGCTGCGGTCATCAGGGCCAGCTTCTTCTTGGCGCTCATCGCGCATCTCCGTGCTGAAGGTCGTGTAGGGAAGGGATGCCGTTCGCGGTGGCGCGCGGACGCGCCGACCAGAAGGCGAGGGGGGGAATGACCAGCCACTGCGCCAGAGGCGACAGACCGGTTCCCAGCCAGGGCAAGGTTGGCATGAGCTCCGAGTAAGCCCACGTCTGGCGAACCTCGATGTTCAGCCACTCGCTGAACACCGTGTAGCCGACGCCCACCGCCACCGCCCCGGCCGCCACCGGTCGGAACCGTTGGTGCGGCCAAGCCGGGGATCCGAAGGCGAACAGGGCCAAGAGGAGCGCCCCCGTAGCGATCAGCAGGTCGCCGCCGGTGCAGTGGATGGCCGCGAAGGCGATCTCGCCCGGTGTTCCGGTGCGCCACAGCGTGTAGAGCGGCATGTGGGCGAATTCCCATACCAGATTGCCGACGGCAACAATGGTCAGGTACCGGCGCAACGCGGACAGCCACGAGGGCGGAGCGCTCGGGGGCACGTTGTGGTGGGACGTGGAGTTCATGTTGCATACCTCCCTGCGAGTGGCGGGCGGGCGCCTTCGGCACTTGGTGCATCTATGGAAGGGAAGGCCGTTCCTCCGGACGCTTCACCCTCGCTCTGATCTCCCAGGAAGCGACGGATGTCCTCGTAGCGCACGCGGACGTCGTCCATGGTCTGGTAATAGCCGAGGAGTTCGCGGAGCGGCGACGACATGTCCTTGTGAGCGGCCAGAACAGCAACGAGCGCTCCCAGCGAAAGCCGCCCTTCGATCACCAGGTAGCCGCCGATTGTGTAGAAAAAGAATGGCGTGAGGTGGGCGATGAAGTTGTTCAGGCCCTTAATGAAGAACTTCCGCTGGTAAATCTCAAGCCGGATTGCCTGGACCCTTTTCAGGGACTTTGCAACGGGCAGCACGGGGCCGGGCCGCTTGCGAGGGTGGCGCGGATCGGCATCCGCCAACGCGGCACCGAACGAGCGCAGTTCCCTCGACCGCTCGCGCGCCAACGCGCTGACCCGGCGTTGCAGGCGTGGGATGACCGCGATCTGGACCGGAACCAGCGTCAGCGCTGCGGCGCCCAGCACGGGATCCTGGATGATCATGAAAGCGAGGATGGTCAGGAAGGTGCCGCCCTCGAAGACTGGGGTCAGGAAGGACTCGCCGGTGAACCCGGCAATCGGTTCGACCTCCTGCACCAGCATCGGGATGATCAGCGAGTGGTCGCACGGCTTCTTTCCGCGCGACCAGGCACGAAACACGGTGAACCGCATCCGGCGCATCATGCCTTCGGCCAAGCGGCCCTTGAGAAGATTGATGAAGTATTTCAGACTCCCGCTTGCGAGAACGGCAGCGAGATAAAGAATACAAAGCAGGAAGAGCAGTTCATATCGGGACATCGAGATCCCGAGCACCAGGACCATGTCGGTCTCGGTGTCCAGAGCCTCGTTGATGATCTGCTTCGGAAGTTCAAGGACGGCATAGAGGAGTGGAAGCGACGCCAGAGCGGCGGCCAGCAGGATCCCCTGCGTGCGGCGGGTGTGCTTGAGGATGTAGGCGAACAGGTTCGGCGGGAACGGTGAACCCGGAACCTGCGGCTTCTCGGCCCTTCCACCCGCGAGCCGCCGACGGACGACGCCGATCAACCATGTGGTCAGCAGAGCAAGGAACGCCAGCGGCATCGCCACCAGCACGACATGGACGACGAAGTGCATCCACCAGTGCGAACTGGGAAAGACGCTCGAGATGATCGAGTCGCTCAACTGGTGGATGCGGTCTTGCAGAAGGAATAGGTTCATGTCACACCCGGTGGTGCCCGAAGGTTCCGGACGCCGGTGTGCGGAGTCCGCATCACCGGCGCCTAGTACCCCCGTGGCCACTCAATCAGTGGCCGCCGTGGCCCATCTCGAAGCGGGCTTGTACGGGCTTCTGCCCAGGCATGGTCAACGCGGTGACCACCTTTACGCTGTCATGCGCACCGCCGAGGTTCGCCTGCCCCTTGAGGGTGTTGCCGCCCGCGGGCTCGAGCGCGACCTTCTGGGTCTGCTTGTTCGCCAGGATGGTCGCCTCGGCCTTGGCGCCGGTCACGTCCACCGGCTTGTCGGCGCCGTCGGTCACGTACAGCACGACATCGTTGCCCTTGAGCACGAGCTCGGTGTGGTACGGACCGGCGTCGGTCCGCTGGCCGCCGTTGGGGCCGATCTTCGGGCCGTCGGCGAAGGCCGTGGCCGGAGCAGCGAAGAGGGCGGCGGCGAGGACGAGCGTTGAGAACTTCACGGTGAGTTTTCCTTCTGGATTGCACATGGTGAAAGGGTGGATCAGTAGGCCTCGGCCGGACGCAGCGAACCGGCCTGGGCTTCGACCAGACGGTTGAGCGGCTTCTCGCCGAGCTTGAGGAAGAGGACCGGGGTCAGGAACGTGTCGAGCAGGGTGGCGCTGACCAGGCCGCCGAAAATGGTGACGGCAACCGGGTGCAGGATCTCCTTGCCCGGCGCGTCGGCGCCGATCATCAGCGGCACCAGGGCCACGCCCGCCGACAGCGCGGTCATCAGCACCGGCGTCAGCCGCTCTTGGCTGCCCCGGATGACCATAGCCTTGCCGAAGGCTTCGCCCTCGTGAAGGACCAGGTTGATGTAGTGGCTGATCTTCAGGATGCCGTTCCGGGTCGAGATGCCGGTCAGCGTGATGAAGCCGATCATCGAGGCCACCGACAGCGGCTGCCCGGCGATCCACAGCGCGGCGACGCTGCCGATGAGGGCCAGCGGCACGTTGCCCATGATGATGAGCGTCAGCACGGCCGAGCGGTACCGGCTGTAGAGCACCAGGAAGATCATCGCCAAAGACACCATCGACAGGGCGGCGATGGTCTTGGACGCCTCCTCCTGGGCCTGGAAGGTGCCCTCCAGGCTGGTGAAGTAGCCAGACGGCAGCTGCGATGTGGCGACCACGTTGCGGATGCCCGCGACGATCTGCGCCATGTCGGTCTTGCCGTCGGAGTTGCCGAGGATGACGATGCGCCGCTTGCCGTTCTCGCGCAGGATCTGGTTGGGCCCGTCGGTCTCCTCGACCGAGGCGAACATGCTGAGCGGCACCCGGCCCGCCGGGGTCTCGACGAGCAGGTTCGCTAGACCGCTCGTGGTGCGGTCCTCGTCGGACAGGCGCAGCACCACGTCGAAGCGCCGGGTGCCGTCCACGATCTCCGAAACCACGCGGCCGTTGGACAGGCTCTCCAGTGCCTCGGTCGCCATGGCCGGGGTGACGCCGAACATCGCGGCGCGCTCGTAGTCCACGACGACCTGCACCTGCGGGATGCGGACCTGCTTCTCGATCTGGAGATCGACCAGCCCGGGCACGCCCGCGAGCTTCTGCTGGAGCTGCCCGGCCAGGCTGCGCAGGGTGTCCAGGTCCTCGCCGTAAACCTTGAGCGCGATCTGGGCGCGGACGCCGGACAGCATGTGGTCGAGCCGGTGCGAGATCGGCTGGCCGATGTTCACCGACACCGGCAGGGCCGCCAGCCGGGCGCGCACGTCGGCCAGCACCTCGGCGCGGCTGCGCTCGGACGGCAGCAGATCCACGTCGATCTCGCTGGAATGCACGCCCTCGGCGTGTTCGTCCAGTTCGGCACGCCCGGTGCGGCGGCCGACCGACTTCACCTCCGGCACCTTCATGATGAGCTTCTCAGCGGCCTGACCGACCCGGTTGGCCTCGGCCAGCGAAATGCCGGGGTTCAGGACCATGGAGATGGTCAGCGTGCCCTCATTGAAGGGCGGCAGGAAGGCGCGTGGCAGGCTCGGCACTGTCGCCGCGGCGACTATGACGGCGGTGGCGATCGTGGCGAACAGCGTGCGCGGATGCGCGAAGGCCCAACTCAACAGCCGGGCGTTGCCGCCCTTCAGCTTCCGCACCAGCCAGCTGTCGTGCTCCTCCAACCGCTTCAGGCGCGGCAGCAGATAGTAGGACAGCACCGGCGTGACGGTGATCGCGGTGACGAGGCTCGCCAGGATCGAGACGATGTACGCCACGCCCAGGGGAGCGAACAGGCGCCCCTCGATGCCGGTCAGCGCGAACAGCGGCACGAACACCAAGATGATGATGATGGTGGCATAGACGATGCCCGACCGCACCTCCTGCGAAGCCGAGGCGACCACCTCCAGGATGGGTCTTGGGTTACCCGCCCGGCGGTTCTCGCCAAGGCGCCGATAGATGTTCTCCACGTCCACCACGGCGTCGTCCACCAGCTCGCCGATGGCGATGGCGAGGCCGCCCAGCGTCATGGTGTTGATGGACATGCCGAACGCCTTGAACACCAGCACGGTGATCAGGATCGAGATCGGGATGGCGGTGAGCGAGATGAACGTGGTGCGCACGTTCAGCAGGAACAGGAAGAGGATGACCGCCACCACGGCGACCGCCTCCATCAGCACCTTCTCGACGTTGCCAATCGAAGTCTGGATGAAGTTGGCCTGCTTGAACAGGATTTCGTTGGCGTGGACGCCCTTCGGCAGGAACTGCGCCAAGTCGGCCAGGGCCTTCTCGACCTCCACGGTGAGCTCGGTGGTGTCGGCGCCGGGCTGCTTCTGCACGGACAGGATGACGGCAGGCTTGCCGTTCACGCCCGCGTCGCCCCGCTTTACGCGGGCGGCGAAGTCCACCGCCGCGACTTGGTGGAGCAGGATGGGCTGCCCGACCTTGTAGGCGACGACCAGGTTGCGCAGGTCCTCCAGCCGGGTGGTCCGGCCGATGTTGCGGATCAGGTACTCCTCGGAGTGCTGGTCGATGAAGCCGCCGCCGGTGTTGGCCGAGAACTGCTGGAGCGCCTTCACCAGTTCGTCGGTCGTGATCTCCAGGTCGTGCTGCCGCGCCGGGTCCGGCGAAATGCGGTACTGCTTGATCTCGCCGCCGATGGGGATGACTTGGCTGACGCCGGGGATGGCGAGCAGCCGGGGCCGCACCACCCAGTCGGCGATCTCGCGGACCTCCATCGGGCTCACGGTATCGCCCGACATGGCAATGAGCATGATCTCGCCCATGATGGAGGAGATCGGGCCCATCTGCGGCCGGACGGTCGGGGGCAGCTGCCCCTGGACGATGGCGAGGCGCTCGGCCACCTGCTGGCGGTTGCGGTAGATGTCCGTGCCCCAGTCGAACTCGACGAAGACGATGGACAGGCCGACGCCGGACACCGAGCGCACGCGGGTGATACCCGGCATGCCGTTCATCGAGGTTTCGAGCGGGAAGGTGACCAGCTGCTCGACCTCCTCCGGCGCCAGCCCCTCGGCCTCGGTCATCAGCGTGACCGTTGGCTTGTTCAGGTCGGGGAAGACGTCGATCGGCAGGTCCTTGAGGACGAACGAGCCGTAGACGACCAGGATCGCCGCGGCGGCGAGGACGAACAGCCGGTTGCGCAGACTGGTGTTGACAAGGAAATTGAACATGGTGGGGTGCTCCTCACCGGACTTGGTTGAGGAGACCGGCGCCGTCGGTCACGATGCGCGCCTCCGGCTCGAAGCCCGCCGACACCAGCACCGTGTTGCCGTCCACCGGCTGCATGCGCACCGGCCGGGCGACGAAGCGCTGCGGCGACTCGTGCTGCCAGACCAGCGGCTGGCCGTTCGGCCCCCTCACCACGCTTTGGCGTGGCAGGACGATGCCGGACACCTTCCCCTGGATCTGAGCGACGATACGCACCGGCTGACCGACGCTCAGACCCTGGGGTGGGGCATGGATGCTGAACAGCAGCGGAATGGCCTGCTGCTTGAGGGTCAAGCTGTGCCCGAGGTGCTCCAGGTTCAGGGTGACGCCGTCGGCGGTGGTCGCGGACGCCGTGTGGACGGTGTTCGCCACCCGGGGATCGAAGGCGACGGCCTCGACCATCAGCCGGGACGGGTCGACGATCTCGAACAGCACCTGGTCGCGCCCTTCGACGACCTGCCCGACCTTGACGTTGTTGGCGGTGACGACGCCGGAAATCGGCGCGCGAAGCGCCTCCTTCGTCGTCAGCGCGGGCGACAGGGCCGCGCGCTGCCTGCGCAGGCCGTTGAGGGCGGCTTCGGCCTCGTCGATGTCGCGCTGGGGAACGCTCCCCACCAGCTTGCGCAGGCGCTCGACGCGCGCCTGGGCGATGGAGAGCTCCTGCTCGACGCTGGCGATCTGCTGCTGAAGGCCGCTGCGCTCCACGGAGGTCACCGCCGGAGCGATGTAGGCCAGGACCTGGCCCGCCTCGACCTGCTGACCGACAAAGGGCAGTCCCTTGTCGCCCGGCTCGATGCGGCCGGTCTGTGTGGCCTGGACGTGGCCGCCCCCGTTCGGATCGGACACGATCTGACCAATCAGCTGGACCGTCTGCGCCGCCTCCTGAGGTTTGGCCACGATGGTGCGGATGGACAGCAGGCGTTGCGACGGCTTCGGCACATACAGGCTGCCATCAGGCAGACGGCGCGGGCTTTCCGATGCGCCCGTGGGCGCTATGGGCGCGGCCGCCGCGGGAGTCTTGCCCTTGTTGTCCTGGCTGTGGTCCTCGTCGCCGTGGGCAAAGGCGGCGCCGCTGACCAGCAGCAGCCCTAGACCGACCAGGGCCGCCCCGGCGACCGTCCGCGTGCGCCCGCGCTGGGTCAGGGCGACGGTGGTCAGCACGCCGAGCAGGAAGACCATCATGGCACCGAGCAGCAGGCCCGAATCCTGTCGAACCCGCCCGAGCACGTCGGAGACGCCGTTGCTGGTTCCGGTGACCGGCCCAATGGCTGCGGTCGCCGGAATCTCCAAGGTTCCGATCAGCAGGTCGGACGCATCGGCAGCCGTAATAGTGAACGTCAATTCATGCGGCCCCGGCTTCGACAGCCACCCGGCCTGAAGGCGGTAGACGCCCTCGTAGCCAGAGACAGGCGACGCGGTCACGGCCTCGCCATCGGCGGTCACCTCGATGGTGGCGCCTTGGACCGGCTCGTTGGTGACGAAGCGGTCCAGATGGACGAGCAAAGCTCCGCCTTGGGCGACCGCCACGAGCTCGAAGTCGGACGAAGTCGTCTCCAGGGTGGGCGCCGAGGTGGCGACAACCGGCTTCGGCTCCGCGCCCCCGTGCGCGTGCCCTTCATGGGCGAGGGTCGGGAGAGGTGCTGCAACGCTCATGACGACCGCAGCGGCGGCGAGAAAGCGTTGGATGGTCATGGCAGAACTCCAAGGGACTGATTCAAACGGGCACGGGCGGCGCCGACCTGGACTTCCGCGGTGGCGCGGGCGAGGTCGGCCTCAAAAGCCGCTTCCTGGGCGCGCACGTACTCAACGAGGCTGATCTCGCCCGCTCTGCGGGCCCGCTCGACGTTGGACAACCGCGCTTTAAGAGCGGCGGCGCGGTCACGGGCGATCGCCAGGCGCTCGGTCGCGGCCTGGTGAGCCAGCCGGGCTTGCTGGATGTCGGACTCGACCGTGCGGGCCACGTTGGCCTGCTCGGCTTCGGCGCGAACGACCTCGCTCATCGCCTCAGCACGCTTGGGCGCGTTCACCGCGTCGACCGAGAACGGAATTCGGACCGAGACACCCATGATCGTGTCATACCGCTCTCCCCGGGCGTCGCGCTCGCGGCGGGCCATTAGCCCGACCTCCGGGTTGTCGCGGGTCGTCAGGTCCACCAGCTGGCGCTGGGCCTGAGCCGAGCGGATGCCCAGCTGCGCCGCCAGCAGCGACGGGTGCTGTTCAAGCGGCGGTTGGCCGATGTCCGGCTCTGGTGCCGCCTTCGGGGGCGCCATGCCGGTCAGCGTGCGGAACGCCTGACGGGCCTCGTTGAGAGCCAGTTCCTCGTCGCGGAGATCCGTGGCAACAGAGAGTGCCTCGGCGCGGGCCAGTTGGTAGTCGGCCTCCGAGGTCTCCCCGGCCCGGGCGGTCCGTTGAGTGTCCGCCTCGAGCTGGCGGGTGACCTTGAGACGCTGGCGGGCCAGTTCGGCGCGCCGCTCGGCGAGCGCGACCTGCCACAGGGCGGTCCGGACCTCCCCGGCAATCGTTAGCTGGCGGGCAGCGATCTCCGCGTCGGTGCGCGCCAGCAGCGCGTCGGCGGCGCGGACGGTCGCCGTACCCTGACCGGGCAGCCAGAGCGGAACGCCGAGCTCGGCCTCGTATTCGCGCCGCCCAACATTCCGATTCAGGTAGTCGGTGGTGTGCCGCAGCGTGACCGCCGGGGCGGCCGGGACCAGCGACTCTCCAGCGCCGCGCTGGGCGGTGGCCACGGCCCGCCGGGCCTCCAGACTCCTGACTTCGGGGTTCAGCCGCCAAGCGCCGTCGACGGCGTCGCGCAACGTCTGCGCCCCGGCGGGGAGCGCCAGCAGGCACACGGCAACGGTCGTTGCCGCCGCCTGCTTCATGAGCTTCAAACCAAAATCACGCACCGAACGACCCTCCCACTCTGGGGTGGTTCGGCCCGTGAGAGGAAAGGCGCGGAATCCAGCCCGGCGTGACGGCCGCGTAGCGCTCGTATTCGGCGCCGAACGCCTGGAGGGCATCGCGTTCCTCGGAGCGGGCGAGCCGTACGTACATCAGGATCAGCAGCGGGAACATCGCCAACGTTAGGACGGTCGGCCACTGGAGCAGGAAGCCGAACAGGATGCCGATGAAGGCGATGTACTGCGGGTGCCGGACATGGGCGTACACGCCCGTTGTGGCGAGCCGGTGCTGCTTCTGCGCCGCGTGAAGCACCTTCCAGGCCGCCGAGAGCAGGACGAAGCCCGCCAGGATCAGCACGTTGCTGAGGATGTGCAGCACGTTGAAGTGCGGGTTGCCCTCCAGGCCGAAGACGGTCGACCAGAGGTGCCCGGCGTCGTGGGACATCAGGTCAAGGCCCGGGTAGCGGGTCTGGAGCCAGCCCGAGAGCAGGTAGATGGTCAGCGGAAAGCCGTACATCTCGGTGAACAGCGCCACGATGAAGGCGCTGAACGCCCCGAAGGACCGCCAGTCCCGGGGCGACTGCGGCTTGCCGAAGCTGAAGGCGAAGATGATGAAGATGGCCGAGTTGAGGGCGACCAGCACCCACAGGCCATAGGCCGAGGCTTCGTGCGTCATGGCGAGCCTCCCTTGTTCGGTCGGTCGTCGTCGCCGTTCCCGCCGTGGCCGCCATGCCCGTGGCCGCCGTGCATGAACAGGTGCATCAGCGGGCACAGGAGCAGGACGAGAAGCGGAAGCGCGTCGAGCACATGGTTGACGTGGAAGAGCGACAGGTACACCGCCGCCAGGGCAGCCGCGCCGAGGCAAGCCAGGCCAGTCCAGGTCCGGTACCAGGGCGTGCGCGCCTCCGGTTCCGGAGTGTGATGAGTGTGTTCGTTGTGCGTCATGGCCGCCTCCTCACATCATGCCCATGGGGCCGGTGAGCAGCTTGTCCGCGAGCTTCTTCTGCTCCTCGGTCAGCACGGCGTAGAGCGGCTTAGCGGCCGCCTCGAGGGCCTTCACGGCATCAAGGCGCATGCCCAGCATCTTCTGCTGCATTGTCAGGCGATCCGGCCACGAAGACGGCATGCCGCCTTTGGTCATCTGCTCGTGCACCGCCTGATGGGCCCTGGCGTTCGCTCGCAGGGTGTCGGCGAAGGCGATCCACGGCTGTGCCTGGGCGTCCGTGATCTTGAGTTCGGCCTTCAGAAACGCGATGCGGCCCTCGACGTGTTCGAAGGGCAAGCCCATAGCACCCTGCTGCCCCATCATCATCTGGCGCATCATGGACATCATGCCGGAGGGGCCGTCCTGCTGGCCCGTCATCGAGCGCATCTGGTCCATGTTCATCATCATGCCGGGCTGGCCGCCCGGTTGCTGGGCACCGGGCTGGACGATGGCCCCGCTGCCCATCCCCTGGCCGATCATCGGCGCATTGGCTGCCGCGCCGGGCTTGGTGGTCTGGGCCTGGGGTCCGGGCGCCGGAGCGGACTGGTTCTGCGTGGTCGTGGCGCCATCGGGGTGATGGGCGTCTTCGGCGATGGCGGTGCGGACCTGAGTGGTGACCATCAGGGCGGCAAGCGCGAAGGCCGGGAGCATCGTGCGGGAGAGAGACGACATGGCGTCCTCCATCTGAACATCGGGTTCATGCCATCCCGGACGGACTCCACGTGGGAGCGCCGGGGCGCAAAAGCCAAGCGCACGAAGTCCGGAACCGGCGTCCCACGCTGAGCCATGGCTCAGGTCGGGCGCGGGCGGACTCGTGGCGTCAGATGATCAGAGCGGGGGACGAAGAGCCGGATCGATGCCGATGCCGTCCGGCGTGGCCAAGGCAGGCAGATGGAGGGAGGCGTTCAGGCGCGGGACGAACGTCTCGAACACCACCGCGGGAAGGCCGCCGTGCATGGTGGCACACTGGGCGACGCTACAGCAGGCGCCGTCGTCGAGCAGTCCGAGATCCCCACACGGGGCCTCCTCGTGCTCGTGGTCGGCGGCCGCGGCAATGGCATCGCCATGGGCGTCGACCAGAACGTGCTCGTGCGGTGCCGGTGCTTGATGGTGGGGGAGGAGGTTGGCGTGGCTCGGAACGGCGTAGACGAGCAGCGTGGCCAGCATCAGCAGGCTCACCACCACCCTCCTCACCGTCGACCGCGTCGCGCGCCACATGGCGATTGCCTCATCCTCAATGGAGGTCGCATGACACCGGAGCGCTCTGCGGCCTCTCTTAGAACCTAGGACCAATCCTCGGTCCCTGCAACCATTCTTGCCAGGGATCTGAAGAAGGGTGCGGCATCCTGCCACTCACTCCTTCGAGGTCACCGCAAGGGCTACTGCGCCACCATCCACCTTCCAGCTGCTGGAAGGTCAACAACAAAATGAGAGGTGGTGGTGCCAGTGACGGACAGCCGCTTGCGTCGGGTCTCAACCCTTGCAACGATGCCCAACCGGAAAAGTGTTCGCCCGCCCTTCCTTGTCCTTCGCCCTGGGCGCCGTCGCCCGGCAGGCCAAGCTGGTTTCAGCGTCAACCCTGGCCTCTTGAACAATTCCACTGTTCCGCATCCCGTATCACCGAGCGGTGGTATTTTGCGCCTCAGAGATGATTTATCACCGGTCGGTGATAAAGATGCCCAAAACTTGTAAATATAACCGGTCGGTGATAAATAGGGTTTGGGAGCACATTTATCACCGACCGGTTATATCATGACTGATCTCCTGACGTTGGATGACGTGCGCAAGCTGGTCCGTGTCGAGCGGAAACGCCGTGGCTTGACACAGGGTGACGCGGCCGGGCTGATTGGGCACACGCAGAAATGGCTATCGGATTTCGAAAACGGCAAGGCCGACCCGCCGACCAGCATGACGTTGAAGTTGCTGGTGCTTCTTGGCATTCCGTTGAGAGCTGGCGTGGCGGCCGAGAGCGCCGCGACCCCGCCGGAGGCCGGTCTGGACGAGCGGGAAGTCGACATCGACGAGGGACTGTGACATGTCGGCTTCCGTGCGCTTGTATGGGCTTTCCGTCGGTACGCTGACCGCCTCACGGGATGGTTCCTTGTCCTTCGAGTACCTCCCGAGCTGGATCACCGCGGCGAGCTCTGGCAACGCTCAAGCGCATGGGATTTCGGCGAAGATGCCGGTAGGCGAGGGCGTCTACGGCGAGGACAAGGCGGGCCCGTATTTCGACGGGCTTCTTCCGGACAACACGAACGTCCGGGCGACGCTGGCGCGATACTTCAAGGTGGACGCCAGCGACGACTACGGCCTGCTGACGAAACTGGGGCGGGAATGCCCGGGCGCCATCTCCATCGTCCCGCCCGAAGCGGAGGTCGTACCAGAGGATCGAGTGCTGCCGGAGTACGATGTTCTGGACGACGCGCGCTTGGCGCAGCACATCCGGGACCTTCCCCGCCGCCCTTTGTTCGTGGATGCCGACGGGGAGCTCAGGCTGTCGTTGCCGGGTGTCCACCACAAGACGGCGGTGTTGCTGGCTCAAGGGCAGGTTGCCCTGCCGCGCGGCCGGACACCGACCTCGCACATCCTGAAGGTCGACATCGACGGCCTCCCGGACTCGGTGCGGGTCGAGCACTTCTGCCTGCGCGCCGCCGCAGCCGTTGGCCTCGACGTCCCACGTTCCAGCATCCGGCGGGCGGAGGACATGGTGTACATGCTGATCGCACGCTACGACCGCACGCTCATCGAATCACAGGGCAAGCGGTATCTGCGCCGCGTGCACCAAGAGGATTTCTGCCAAGCTCTCGGCCGTTACCCGCGTGAGAAGTACGAAAAGGACGGTGGCCCCGGCTGGGCTGAGTGTTTCGAACTGATGGCTCACACGGTAGACCCGGCCGCGGCGCGGCAGGAGCTTCTGGGACGAGCCGTGTTCCAGTTCCTGATCGGCAACCCGGACGCGCACGCCAAGAACTACTCGCTGGTCTACCGCGGCGACCGCATGGCGCTGAGCAAGCTCTACGACGTGAACAACGCGGCTGCCTTCCGCAGCCACTACAAGGAACAGCGCCCGCGGTTGGCCATGTTCGTGGGAGGCGAACGCGATCCGGTGCAGCTGACACTGGACCATTGGGACGCCTTTGCCGAAGAGGTTGGGGTGAGGAAGAGCATCGTGCAGGAGCGTCTTCAGGACTTGGCCTCGCGCCTGCCGGATCGTATCGCCGAGGTGCGGGAGGCATGCCGCGGGACCGAAGCCGACAGCCCTCTGCTCGACCTCGTCGTCGACGATGTCCGCGAGCGGAGCGCCCGGGTGTCGGCGTGGTTCGCCGGAAACAAGCCGCGCCGTTGATCCGTTCTCCTTTGGTGATTCCAAAAACATTGAGCTGAATCAGGCGCTTACTTGGGGAAAGCCGGGAGAATCATTGACTCTAAAGGGTGGTGGCTGATGGGGCTCTGGTTGACCTTGGTCAATGACCGGACCCATTGTATGAGTTATGGCTGAGCTGACCTGGGCACACCCGGGTCGAGCGTAACGACGGCAGACATGAAGCGATTGGGACACATCTTCGCCGTGCTGGTGTTCGCCTTCGCGCTCCTGGTGGGCGCGGCGGGCGGAGCCATGGCGCATGTGGACGCTCATGGCCGCTCGGTGGACCACAGCTCCCATCACATGCCGTCACCTACGGCCCCGTCGCATGGTGACTCCCACAAGGCCGCCCTGGTGGTCGTGGCTCCGTGTTGCCCGGCGGCTGAGGCCCCGACGGGCCATGCCATCACCGTCTCCGTGACGACGGTCGAGACGTCCTGGCATCCTCGGCCGGACTACGTCCCGAACGCTCGGGACATTACCCCGGACACGCCCCCTCCGAAGACCAGCCTCTGATCGGCCGAGCGCTCTGACGTCTGCGTCGGAAGCCCGGCCACGCGCCGCGTTCGCGCGGTGCCGCACGTGTTCCCGACTACGCGATCAGAGGACTCTCACCATGCCTGAGAGGCATTTCACGACCCGTCGCGGCTTCATCGCCGGACTGGGCTTCGGCGCCGTCTCCCTGTACGGCGCCTGGGCGGCCTTCGGCGCCGCACCGCTTCCTTTCGGCGGCAAGACGGCTGCTGCCCCCGAACCCGACGCTCACGGCGGTGGTCATGGCAGCCATGGTGCCGCCGAAGCGCCCGCCGAGGCCGGTGGGCACGGTGGTCACGGGGCTTCGGCGGGCATGGCGCCCGAGGAGTTCCGCTTCGAGCACGACTACTTCGTCCAGCGCTACGCCCAGAAGGACGGCAGCGTGAACCCGCACGTCAGCGAGGACACGCACAGCCATGCGGCCGAGGGGCACGACCACAGCCACGACGCTGGTGGCGAGCCGGTCGACGTCTACCTGATGGCGCAAAAGTTCGCCTACAGCCCCGATGTGCTGCGCCTGAAAGCTGGACAGCCCTACCGGTTCCGCATGATGGCCGACGACATCACCCACGGCGCGTCGATCCAGCTGGGCTCCGCCAGCCGCATCATCCGTCTGCGTCCGAACACGGTCACCGAGCAGGTCATCACCTTCACCAGGCCGGGCGAGTACCTCGTGTACTGCACCGTCTACTGCGGCCAGGCGCACGACGCCATGATGGGCCGCATTGTCGTCGCCTGAGTGGATGGAGGAGACCATGAACATGATGTCTAAACCCTCCGCCCCGGTCGGCGCCAAGCCCACCCTGACCACGCGGGTCGCTGCCTTGCCGACACCCGACAAGGCCCTTCTCAAGCTGCTGTTCGGCGCCGCCCTGCTGGCGCTCGGCCTCGGCCTCGCCGGTGGCTTCGTGACGGCACTGGCCCGCGCCGGTGCGCTGACCTTCTTCCCCGACGATGCCTACCGCCTACTGACGCTGCACGGCGTGTCCGTGTTCTTCTACTGGCTCTACCTGATCCAGGCGGCGCTGCTGCTGGTGCTGGCGGCCGCTGAAAATGGACGTGGGCTGGCGTTGCGTCCGTTCGCTTGGCTTGGTGCCGCCCTGATGCTTGTGGGCTTCGGTGTCAGCGAGTGGATCTCGGCCACTGGCACGCCGCTGCTCTACGACGGCAGCCCGGAGCTCGCCGCGGACGATCCGCGCTCGGTCGGGTTCTTCGCCCTGGGTTACCTGCTGCTCTCCGGCGGCTTGGTCGCCTCGGCGGTGAGCGGCATCGCCACCGTGCTCCAGCCGCGCCTGCGCGGCGAGGCGGACGAGTTCACCGCCGTTGGGTTCGCCCTGTTCGCCTGGGCGGGGTTCCTGGTGGTCAGCGCCATCGCCGCCACCAACGCCTTCCTGCCGGGCGTGCTGTGGTCGCTGGGCGCCGGACCGTTCCCGGCCGACCACGGCACCGAGTGGCACATCCTGTTCCACAATCTGCATTACCTGCCGCTGATGGCGACGGTGCTGGTGTGGTATGTGCTGACCGAGCACCTGACCGGCGTGAAGTCCATCCATGGCGCGCGGATGTCGAAGATCGTCTTCGCCGCCTACCTGGTGTTCGTTCCGCCGACATCCTTGTACCACATGTTCTTGGAGCCGAACCTCTCCGAGGGCGTGCGGGTGGTCGGCTCGCTGCTGTCGCTGTTCGTGTCCGTCCCGACGCTGGCCGCCTTCGCCATCATCGTGTCGTCGCTGGAAGCCAGCGCACGGGCGCGAGGCGCCACCGGATTCTTCGGCTGGATGCGCGGACTGCCCTGGGACAACCCGGCCATGGCCAACATGGCTTGGGCCGTCGTCAATATGATGGTCGGCATCACCTTCGCCTTTGTCCTGATCCAGGGCGAACTGGCGCCGATGCTGTCGGACACCTTCTTCGTGCCCGGCTACTTCCACTTCTTCGCGGTCGGCGTGCTGACCCAGACCTTCCTGGCCGCCATGATGGTGATGCTCCCGGCACTCGGCGGCGCCACACTGTGGCGCCCGGCGGTGCTGAAGCGCATGCCCCTGCTGGTGACGGTCGGTCTGCTCATCTTCGGCGCCGCTGGCATCACGGCCGGGTTCATGGGCGTGCCGCGCCGGGTGTTCGACGTGAGCTACGGCGGCATGGCCCCGGCCGCGTGGCCGGTGCTGATGGCGCTGGTCGGCGTCGGCGCCACCGTCTTCGCCGTGGCCATCTCGGTGACCGTCTACGGCGTCGTGCGCACGCTGCTGTCGCGGCGCGCGACGGCTGAACAGGCTCCCGTGGTCGATTGGCAGGCCGGAGCACGCGATGTCGGCGCCGCGCCCGCGTGGACCGGGCCGGTGTCGGTCGCCGCGCTTGTGGCCGCTATGTACGTCTTCACCATCATCGCGTTCCAGCTGATCCAGTCCCTGCCGATCATCGCCATCGGCGGCGGGCATGGGCACTGAGCGCAGGAGAGCCATCATGAAGAACGATGAACTCTGGCTGACCGTGGCGATCGTCGCCGTATGGGCCGTCCTCGCCGCCGTCTACGCCTTCGTTCCCAGCCTCGGCATGCCCGGCTACGTCCGGGTCTGGGGCGGCGGCGCCGTGGTGTTCCTGGTGCTCGCCGGGATCCTGGTCTCCGTCGAGCGCAAGCCCCGCCGGAACTGACGACGCTGGAGAAGCCTGGGCGTCCGCTGCGATGCGGGCGCCCAGGCTCCCCGTGAGGACATCGAACCATCCCGAAGTGAGACGTGCATCATGAACCGCAGACAATTTCTCCTGGCCTCCGCCGCTGTAGCCGCTTCGGGATACGGCGTGGCGTCCCCGCCGCTGGCGAACACCGGCAAGCCGGAGGCCAATCTCATCCTGCTCCGACCGGCGCCCGGCGAGGCCGAGCTCATGGGCGCCGGGCGAGCCAAGGTCCCCGTCTGGGCCTACAACGGGTCCGTTCCCGGCCCTGTGCTCCGCGTCCGCCGTGGCGAGGAGCTGCGTGTGCGCCTTCAGAACGGCCTGACGGAGCCGACCACCGTCCACTGGCACGGCGTCCGCGTGCCGAACGCTATGGACGGTGTCGCCGGGCTGACCCAGACGGCCGTGTCGTCCGGCGGCACCTTCGACTACGCCTTCACGCCGCCGGACGCGGGCACCTTCTGGTACCACCCGCATCACCGGACCGCCGAGCAGATGGCGCACGGGCTCTACGGCATGCTGATCGTCGAGGAGACTGACGCGCCGCCGGTCGACCGCGACCTGCCGCTCGTGATTGCGGACTGGCGTCTCGGCCGGGAGGGCCGTCTGCACGAGGAGTCCTTGGGCAGCATGGGCGACGGCTCGCACGCCGGTCGGCTCGGCAACGTTCTGACGGTGAACGGCGGGGCGCCCGGCGCCGCGACCGTGAGGTCCGGCGAGCGCGTCCGGCTCCGGCTGCTGAACGCCTCGAACGCCCGCGTCCTGGTTCTGGATGTGCGCGGCCTGGAAGCCCGGATCGTGGCGCTGGACGGACAGCCGGTGCGCCCGTTCACCCCGGGCGAAGGCGGCATCGTCCTCGGGCCCGCGCAGCGCGCCGACCTCGTCGCCGACGTGGCGCTCGCGCCCGGAGGTGCGGGCGACATCGTCGAGGTGTCCGGCAACCTTGAGTTCCCTGTTTTGCGGCTGACTGCGCATCCGACCGACGTGGCCCGCAGCAGCCCGCTCAACGCGCCGTTCGCCCTGCCGGGGAACGGCTTGCCCGACCCGGACCTGCGGGCACCACTGGATGTGACCTTGCGCATAGAGGGCGGCGCCATGGGCCGTCTCACGGCCGCGGTCCACAACGGCATCTCGAAGGACATGCGCACGCTGGTGAACGACGGCATGGTCTGGGCGTTCAACGGCGTCGCGGGCATGGCGGACAAGCCCTTGTTTTCGGTCCCACGCGGCCGGACGGTGCGGGTGACCATGGAGAACGAGACCGGCTGGCCGCATGCAATGCACGTGCACGGCCATCATTTCCGGACGCTGTCCGGCGGGCTGCCCAACGACGACCAGGCGTGGCGTGACACCGTCCTCATGGGGCGCGGTGGCAAGACGACGGTGGCCTTCGTCGCCGACAACCCGGGCAAGTGGGTTCTGCACTGCCACATGCTCGAGCATCAGGCGACCGGCATGGTCACTTGGTTCGAGGTGACGTAGTGGGCGCACACAGGGCTTGCGGCGTGCTTCTCCGGTCAGCCCGCCCTGGCCTTGCCCGCGTGGACCGCATCCTGGGCCATGCGTTCCACGCACCAACGCGCGTAGGCTCGAGCGAACAGTCGGCCGAGAACGCGCCCTGCCAGGGACGTGGGATGCCTGTAGTCGATGAACACGCGCACCGTCGAGCCGCCACCCTTCGGTTCAATGTCGAAGCCCATGCGATAGGCGCCGATGATCAGAAGGCGGGGCCGCCCGATCGTCTCCCAAACTTTTCGCCGCGGCGGGATGCGCTCGGTGACGACCTCCTCGACCTCGAGCGTCACGCCGAGGACGCTACCGCCCATGCGGATGACCGACCCGACGGCGCGTCCTCCCGCGTCGTCAAAGGCGTACGTCATGTGCCCGCCCATCATCATGGCGGAACGCTTTTCCATATGGGCGGCAAGGCGCGCGTGGTCGTCGAGATGCGCGAAAAGCTGCTCGGGTGTGGCAGCGATCTCAGCGGATGCCATCTCGGTGAACGGATAGTCCATCGTCCGTCCTACCCGGTTCCCGTCATGGACAACCGACCCGCCTTCCCACGGGAAGCCAACGCATTTTAGGACAACAGCAGTCCGAGTCAACGGCGCGCTAAAGGGCACCCAGTCCGCAGCGGTAGACCGTAGCCGTACAGCGTCACCCCCCGTTGGCTTGCTTCAGGCGCTGGAGCGTGGGCGCGAGGCCGCTTGGTTGCCTATCCGGACCCCAGGCGCAGCCTAATCGGTCGAATCATTGACATCCCAACCATACGGGTGTCCGCGGTCAACGCAGCGTCACAACATGAAATATTTCGGAAAAACCTGGTTCACGCTGCGCTCTTACAATCGGAGACATGAAAAGTTCACAGCGCGATGTTCCGCGCAAAGAGTGGAGAAAAGCCATGTTGACCCACACTTTTGTAAAGGCGATCGTCCTGTCGTCCGCCATGCTGCTGTCCACCGTCGGTGCTTCAACGGCCGCTACCGCGGTCGAGGACTGCCCCACCCGTGTGCAGGAGCTGAAGGCAGCCTTGGCCAACAGCGTCGTCGCTGATCGTTCCGAGCGTGCGATCGCCAGGCAGTATCTGGCGATCGGTTCGTCGCTGCACGAACAGGGCAAGCACACGCAGGCGCACCAATACCTCGACTTCGCCGTCGGCAAGGTGGCCCGTTGAACGGTCGCCCGCGTTCGGGGCGGAGGCCAGCAGACCTCCGCCCCGTTTGCCTTGTTCAGGAAGGCACCTTCGGCAACTCGACCGTCACGCACAGGCCGCCCTCGGGCAGGTTCTTTAGGCAAATGTCGCCGCCGTGCGCCCGAATGGTCGAGCGGGCGATGGTGAGCCCCAACCCGAAGCCGCCGATTTCCTGGCTGCGCGAGGCATCGCCGCGATAGAAGGGGCTGAAGACCTTTTCCATCTCCTGTTCGGGGATCCCCGGCCCTTCGTCCGCCACGACGATCCGCAGCAGCCGATCCTCCGTCGTCAAGCGGACGTTCGCTCGCCCGCCGTATTTGACGGCGTTCTCCACCAAGTTCCCCAATGCGCGCTTCAAGGCCATCGGTCGGCAGCGTAGGGGAGCGTGCTCCGTCCCGGCAAACTCCGCTGTGTGACCGGCGTCGGTGAGCATGTCGCAGATCGTCCCGAGCGTGGCGGCCAAGTCGACGACCTCGGTCAAGCTGTGCGCCGCGTCGTCCCTGAGGAAGGCGAGGGTCGAAGCTATCATCGCCTCCATCTCCCCGATGGTCCCCAACATCTTGGCGTGCTGCTCTTCGTCCTCCACGAACTCGGCATGCAGACGCAGCACCGTCAAAGGAGTTCGCAGATCGTGTGAAATGGCTGCGAGCATTTGCGTGCGGTCGGTGAGGAGGCGCTGGATGCGGGCCTGCATCTCGTTGAAGGCGTGGGCCGCTTGGCGGACCTCGGCTGGCCCCTTCTCCGGAAGCGGTGGGGCGGTGACATCAACGCCAAGCCTCTCGGCCGCAGTTGCCATTGCGCGCAAGGGTCCCGTCGCCGATCGCACCAGAACAGCGGACAGGCTGAGCACAGCCAACGCCATCAGGAGAGTGGACGCCATCAATCCCTGAGGCGTATGCGGAGAAACGTCCAGGATTGAATAGCGCAGGTTGAGCCAGCCACCGTCCGACATCTGTGCCGAGACCAGAATCATATGCGCGGTCGACTCCCGATGTCCGGCGCCGTCCTCGGGATCATAAGAGACGCGCAAAGGCAAACCGCGTTGGTCTGGCGCCAGTTCGAGCAACCGCTCCCGCAGGTCGGCGAGTCCCGGTTCTGGCGTCTCCGCTGCGTGCACCAGAGGGATGCGGCTCCAGTGCACCGCGAGCGTGGGGGTGGACAGCAGGTGTGCCGTCCGCTCCCGCTCGTACGACGGCGTGGCTGCGACGGTGGAGCGGACTGAGGCTATGCGGTCGGCAACCTGCTGTTCGACCGCTGTGTCCGTCTGCGCCAGGAGATCGACCCAGTAGGCGCCGAGGCTTACCAAATGCGACAGCGTCAACCCGGCGACCATAACGGTCATTGTCCGAGCGGCCAGGCTGTCCGGGATCAGGCGCCAGCGCATCACAGGCGTTCCACGGCCACGGCAAACACGTAGCCCATCCCCCGCACGGTTTTGACCATCGGCGGACTGTTCCCTGTCTCGATTTTCCGGCGCAGGCGACTGACCTGCACGTCGATGGTCCGGTCGAAAGCGGGCGTGGCCCGGCTGCGGGTGATGTCCAGCAACTGGTCCCTGGTCAGGACCCGTTGCGGGTGCTCAGCGAAGGCCAGAAGGAGGTCGTATTCCCCTGTCGTCAGCTCGACCAAAGCGCCGTCGGGCGACCGGAGTTCCCGTCGTACAAGATCGATGGTCCAACCGGAAAAGCCCAGGATACGTCCTCCGGTGTGTGGCTGGTCCGGATGCGCACCCGCTGCCCCGGTGCGTCGCAGGACGGCTTTGATCCTGGCCAGCAGCTCGCGTGGGTTAAAAGGCTTCGCGACGTAGTCGTCGGCGCCCATTTCCAACCCGACAATGCGATCGGTCTCCTCACCCATGGCGGTGAGCATGATGACGGGGATCGCCGACTTGGCGCGCAACTCCCGGCAGAGCTTGAGGCCATCGTCGCCGGGGAGCATGAGGTCGAGGACGACGAGGTCGACGGCTTGGGCGTTCAGGCACTCGCGCATTTCATAGCCGTCGCGCGCGGTGGTCACTTTGAACTCGTGCTTGCGCAGGAAGCGCCCGAGCAAGTCGCGGATGTCCTTGTTGTCGTCGACGATCAGGATGTGGTGTTCGGGGTCCATGGCAACCGGGTCTACCGCATTGTCGGGAGCCGGGGCGCTCCGGCGGCCGCGATCATCGCGCGACCGGCTCCGAACGTAAACTCGCAAACGGAGCGGTGGCAGCAATCGAAACACTTTGAAATGTGCCTGACATCCAGGCGCAAAATTTCGAGCCGATCGGGTGCCGGTCCCCACCCGCTGCATGGGATGACATTCCGACCTCCCCCTCATCGCCTGTAACACTCTGAAATGTTCGCGTCGAATGTCTGCAACCCTGGTGTCCTAAACTAAGGTCATAGGGCACTCGGCGATCACCGCGATGCCGGGCTCTCTGCCGCGGGGGCGGATGACAATGGGGGAGTTGACTTTGCTTGATGCGTGCCGATTACGCAGGGGGCCAATGCGGCTCCTGGGCGCTGTGGTTCTGGCGCTGAGTTTACCGGTGCACCCTGCCTTGGCCGCCGGGCCAGAGGGCACGATCAGCGACTTTGTTCGGATCGCCCGGGAGATGAATCCCGAGGCGGGCGCTATGGCGCTGGAGGCGGAAGCCGCGGCGGCCCGCATCAACTCCGCGGGTGCGCTGGACGATCCCCGCTTCAAGGCGGAGTTCGAGCTGCCCCGCGCCGGTTCCGGCTACCTGCCCAAAACCCGTGTCGGCGAGGAGCTGTACCAGGTCCGCCAGATGTTCCCGTTGTGGGGAAAGCGCGAGTTGAAGCGCGGCATTGCCGAATGGGACAGTCGCAAAGCGCGCTCTCAGCAGGCGGAGATCGAGAACCAGCTGGCCTATCGGGTCAAGGTCGTCTACGCCGAATACCACGCGGCGCATCTGGCGGCTGATGAGACGAAGGCGCTGCTCGGCACCATCCGTCGAATGGCGGAACTGGCGCGTGCGCGATACGCTCAAGGCCCCGGCAAGCAACAGGACGTGACAAGCGCCGAGGCCGAGCGGGGCGTCTTAACGGCGGAGCTGGCCCGAATGGAGGCTGACCGCCGTCGCGCGCAGGTCCGCCTCAATGGCCTTCTCAACCGGATCCCTGATACCCCGCTGCCTGCCCGTCCTCAGCCGCGCCCGATCCCGCCCCTGGAGCTGATGTCGGTGGACGCGCTTGTGGAACGGGCGCGCACGGACTACCCGGCCGTCCGCACGCAAGAGGCGCAAATCCAGTCGTCCGAGAAGTCGCGCCAACTGGTTGAACGCAGTTGGTATCCGGACCTGGAAGTGGGCGTCGGCGCCCTCCGCCGCGAGGGGCGCTTCGACGGCTACCAAGCGATGGTTGAGTTCAACATCCCCCTTCAGGCAGAGCGGCGGCGGGCGGAGCAACGCGAGGCGACGCTCATGACCAGCTCGGCGCGCGCCAAGCTGGACCAGATCCGCCTGGAGGTGGCGACGGACATCAACGAGGCGCACGCCATGCTGAAGGCGTTGGGCGAGCGCAAGCGGATCGTCCGCGAAACCACGCTGCCGCAGGCCCGCATCGCGGTGGAGTCGGCGATGCGCGGCTACGAACTCGGCCGCGAGGAATTCTCCAACGTGCTGCTGATGGAGCAAACCCTGCGCCGGGCCCTGATCGAGTTCGTGAACGTGACCTACGAGGAGCAGATCCGGCTCGCCGACATCGAGCGCCTCATTGGAGGTGAATTGTGAGCCGAGCCACCCTCCTTCTGACGGCCGTGCTGGCCGGGTTGCTTCCGGCTGCCAGCGGGGCCTTCGGCCAGTCCGGCCACGCCGGGCATGGGGCGCCAGCCGCCGCGCAGCCGTCGTCGCCCCCGGCGGCCGCCCAGCAGCGTAGAATCATGTACTACCGCGACCCCATGGGTTTGCCGGACACCTCTCCCGTACCAAAGAAGGACTCCATGGGGATGGACTACATCCCCGTCTACGAGGGGGATGAGGCGCCCGGGGCGTCGGCCAGCGCGGCCAAACCTCCGTTGGGGCCGCGCAGGATCCTCTACTACCGCAACCCCATGGGCCTACCGGACACCTCGCCGGTGCCGAAGAAAGACCCCATGGGGATGGACTACGTCCCGGTCTACGAAGGCGAAGACGCGGCCTCGGGCACCGTCACCATCAGCCCGGACAAGGTGCAGAAGCTCGGCGTGCGGACCGATGTGGTGACCCGCCGACCGCTGGCTCGCCAAGTCCGGGCCGTCGGCACGATCCAAGTGGACGAGCGCACCGTGTTTGTCGTTGCGCCGAAGTTCGAGGCCTGGATCGAGAAGCTGCTGGTCGACACCACCGGTGCCCCGGTGCGCAAGGGCCAGCCGCTGATGGAGGTGTACAGCCCCGAACTGGTCCTCGCGCAGCAGGAATACCTGGTCGCCCGCCGCACCGGGGGCTCGGACGGTTTGACGGAAGCCTCGCTCCAGCGCCTGCACAACCTCGACGTTCCCGCGGAAGAGATCGAGCGGCTCAAGAAGACGGGCAAGGTATCCCGCACCCTCACCGTCCGCGCTGCCAGCGACGGCGTTGTGCTGGAAAAGACCGCGGTGCGTGGCATGCGCTTCATGCCCGGCGAGACGCTCTACCGTATCGCCGACCTGTCCAGGGTCTGGCTGGTCGCCGACGTCTTCGAACAGGACCTGGGCCAAGTGACGGTGGGCCAGGAGGCCGAGGCGGTGGTCAACTCTCTGCCGGGCCGGGCCTTCACGGGCGCGGTCAGCTTCCTCTACCCCACGCTGACGGCCGAGAGTCGCACCGGGAAGGTCCGCATCGAGTTGGCCAACCCCGACGGCCTACTCAAGCCAAACCTGTACGCGACCGTCTTGCTGAACAACCAAGCCCTGGCCCAGCCGACCCTGGTGGTGCCGGAAACAGCGCTGCTCGACACCGGCAAACGGCAGATCGTCCTGGTGGAGACCGGGGAAGGCCGCTTTCAGCCCCGCGACGTCAAGGCCGGGGCGCGCGGTGACGGCTACGTACAGATCCGCGAGGGCTTGGGTGAGGGTGAGCGCGTCGTCGTGCGCGCCAACTTCCTGATCGACTCCGAGAGCAACCTGCGTGCGGCCCTGGGCGCCTTCGGCGGCCAGCACCAGCACCAGTAGGCGGGAGCATCGTCATGATCGCCGCCATCATCCGCTGGTCGGCGCGCAACGTCGCGCTGGTCCTGCTGGGCACCCTCTTTCTGATCGGGACCGGCGTCTATTCGGTGTCACGCATCCCGCTGGATGCGCTGCCGGACCTGTCCGACGTGCAGGTCATCCTCTACACCGACTATCCCGGTCAGGCGCCACAGGTGGTCGAGGATCAGGTTACCTACCCGCTCACCACCGCCATGCTCAGCGTGCCGAAATCCAAGGTGGTACGCGGCTTCTCGTTCTTCGGGGCATCCTTCGTCTACATCATTTTCGAGGACGGCACCGACATCTACTGGGCGCGCTCGCGCGTGCTGGAATATCTGAACTTCGCCGCCAAGCGCCTGCCGCCCGGCATCACGCCGACGTTGGGGCCTGATGCGACGGGCGTGGGCTGGGTCTACCAGTACGTCGTGCTGGCCAAGGACCGCACGCTGGCCGAGCTGCGCACGCTCCAGGACTGGTACCTGCGCTACCAGCTCACCAAGGCCGAGGGCGTGGCCGAGGTGGCCAGCGTCGGCGGTTTCGTTCAGCAGTACCAGGTCGTCGTCGATCCGCAGAAGCTCCAGGCCTACGGCGTGCCGCTGGCCAAGGTCGCCCAGGCGATCCGCACGTCCAACCAGGATGTCGGCGGCCGCGTGGTGGAGATGGCGGAGACCGAATACGTGGTGCGCGGCCGCGGCTATCTGCGCGGCACCAAGGACATCGAAGAGATCGTCCTCAAGGTGGACCGCGGCACGCCAATCCTACTGCGCGACGTGGCGCGGGTCGAGCTCGGCCCGGACGAACGCCGCGGCCTCACCGAGCTGAACGGCGAAGGCGAGGTGGTCAGCGGCATCGCGCTTCAACGGTTCGGTCAGAACGCGCTCGACGTGATCAAGAACGTCAAGGGCAAGCTGGCCGAGCTATCGGCTGGGCTTCCCGAGGGCGTCACGGTCGAGAGCGTCTACGACCGGTCCGAGCTGATCCAGCGTGCCGTGGACAACCTCAAAGTGACGTTGATCGAAGAAAGCGTCATCGTTGCGCTGGTGTGCATCGTCTTCCTGCTGCACGTCCGCAGCGCGCTGGTCGCCATCGTGACGCTGCCCGTCGGCGTGCTCATGGCGATCATCGTCATGGACTGGATGGGCATGACCTCGAACATCATGAGCCTGGGCGGCATCGCCATCGCCGTCGGCGCCATGGTCGACGCCTCCATCGTGATGATCGAGAACGCCCACAAGCGCCTCGAGCACGCGCCACCGGATGCCAGCCGTGCCAAGGTGCTGATCGACGCGGCCGTGGAGGTCGGCCCGGCGCTGTTCTTCAGCCTGTTGGTCATCACCGTGTCCTTTCTGCCCGTCTTCACGCTGGAGGCGCAGGAGGGACGGCTGTTCAAGCCGCTGGCTTTCACCAAGACCTTTGCCATGGCGGGTGCGGCCTTTCTGTCGATCACGCTGGTCCCAGTGCTGATGTTGCTGTTCGTGCGCGGGCGCATCATCCCGGAACGTCGGAACCCGGTGAACCGCCTGCTCATCTGGCTCTACCGCCCGCTCATCCGGCTGGTGCTGCGCGCCAAGATTCCGACAATTGCGGTCGCCGTCGGCGTCCTGGCCTGGTCGGTCGTCCCGGCTTCGCGGCTTGGCAGCGAGTTCATGCCGACGCTGAACGAGGGCACGATCCTCTACATGCCCAGCACGCTGCCCGGTCTGTCGATCACCAAGGCGGCCGAGCTGCTCCAGCTTCAGGACCGCATCATCAAGAGCTTCCCGGAGGTGGAGTCGGTCTACGGCAAGGCGGGCCGCGCGGCCACCGCCACCGACCCGGCGCCGACCGAGATGTTCGAGACGGTCATCAACCTGAAGCCCAAGGACCAGTGGCGGGAGGGGATGACGTTCGAGAAGCTGCTGGCGGAGATGGACGCCGCCCTCCAGATGCCCGGCGTATCCAACGCCTGGACGATGCCGCTGCGGGCGCGCATCGACATGCTGTCGACCGGCATCCGGACACCGATCGGCATCAAGGTGTTCGGCAAGGACCTCGAGGAGATGGAGCGCCTGGCGCGCGAGATCGAGACCGTGGTCAAGGCGGTGCCCGGCACCACCAGCGCCTACGCCGAGCGCATCGTCGGCGGCTACTATCTGGAAATCGACCCCAGCCGCGAGCAGCTGGCTCGCTACGGCCTGACCGTGGGCGACCTTCAAGACACCATCCTGACCGCGCTCGGCGGCGAGATGGTGACGACCACGGTGGAAGGACGCGAACGCTTCTCCGTCAACGTCCGCTACCCACGTGCGCTGCGCAGCGACCCCGACGCCATCGCCACCCGCATCCTGCTGCATCCGGAGATGGGCGGCGCGGTGCCGCTCGGCCAGCTCGCCTCGGTGCGGCTGACCAAGGGACCGGCGACGGTGCGCACCGAGAACTCGCTTCTGTCGGCCTACATCTACGTCGACATCCGCGACCGCGACATCGGCGGCTACGTCGCCGACGCCCGCAAGGCCGTTGCCGAGCAGGTGAAGATGCCACCCGGCTACTATGTCACCTGGAGCGGTCAGTTCGAGTACATGGAACGCGCCATGGAGAAGCTGAAGATCGTCATCCCGGTAACGATCGCCATCATCTTCCTGCTGATGTATCTGAATTTCCGCCGGATCACCGAGACGCTGATCGTCATGCTGTCGCTGCCGTTCGCGCTGGTGGGCGGCGTCTGGTACATGGACCTGCTGGGATTCAACCTGTCGGTGGCGGTGGCGGTCGGCTTCATCGCGCTCGCCGGTGTGGCGGCCGAGACCGGGGTGGTGATGCTGATCTACCTCGACCACGCGCTCGCCGAGATGAAGCATAAGCGCGCCGCCGAAGGCCGGGCAATGACCAGGGCCGACCTCTACGATGCCATCATGGAGGGCGCCGTCGAGCGCGTGCGCCCAAAGATGATGACCGTGGTCGCCATCATGGCCGGGCTGCTGCCGATCATGTGGAGCACCGGCACCGGGTCCGAGGTCATGCAGCGCATTGCCGTGCCGATGATCGGCGGCATGATCTCCTCCACCGTGCTCACGCTGCTTGTCATCCCAGCCATCTACGCCCTCGTGAAGACGCCCGAAATCAGCCGTGCCCAAGCTGCTCAAGAAGCGCAGCCCGGCAATCCTGGACCCATCGAACCCCAACCGGAGAAGGAACCCATCCATGCGTCGTAACGTCGCCGCTGCCGCGCTCGCCCTGCTAACGGCCATTCCGGCCACCGCCTGGGCACAGGCGGGCCACGACCACCATGGGGCCCCCGCCGCCTGGGCGACCGCCGACCAGGGCACGACCGGAAGGGTCAACGCGGTGGACGCTGCGAAGCGCACGGTGAACCTGAGCCACGGTCCCATCCCGGCACTCGGCTGGGCGGCCATGACGATGGACTTCGGCGTCGCTCCCGGCGTCAACCTCGGCTCCCTGAAGCCGGGCGATACCGTGCGGTTCACGGTCGTCAAAGATGCGAAGGGCGTCTACCAGATCGGCTCGCTGACGGCCTCCAATTGAGGCGCTGGATGCCAGAGCGGTTCTGCGCGTCCACGGCGCTTCTCCGCCGGACGCCGACCAAACAACGCGAACGTGTCCGGATGCCAGTAGGCTGATGGCAGCCTGGAAAGGACAATCCAGATGCGGACACGCAGGGCGCGGCGGGGGACGAAGCGGGGCGCGCCGCCGAAGCCCCCCGTACGGGCGCGCTCGAGCTACGGGAGCGGGCTTTCCCAGTCCCTTATCGCCAACATGCCCCCCGCTCCCCCGGAGCGGCGGATCGTGTCGAGCACGGTCCCGGCCCGCCAGCCGGGCCGTATGGGAATCCTGGCCATGTCGACGCTGGAATGCGGGCACCAAGTGGAGACCGGGGCGGGTGACCGCAGGCGTGGCTGGTGCCACTGCTTTGAGTGCGCCGACCGCTCGCCTCCGGCCCGACGCTTTCCCGGGCCGAAAGCCGAGTCTACCTGAGCGGCTGCTTGACCGGGCGCCCCCTGCACCAGTCCTGACGCCGCTGGATTACTTTCGTCGGCAGTCCCCGCCGATCATCGCAGACCCGGGCGCGCAGCCACGGAGCGCAGGAGGCTTCCCACGAAAAGCGAAGAGCTCTGGCTGATCAGCCTCTGCATGCCGGGCTACGTTCGGGTCTGGGCGGCGGGGGCGCCGTGTTCCTGGTGCTTGCTGGGGTGCTGATCGCCGTCAGCGGGGCAGGCAGACGCTGGTGCGTTCCGTCCGCAAGGACTGCGTGGCCGAGGCTTACCCCAACCATGCAGTCCTTTCGCCGAAAAGCGTTCTGCGGCGGTAGACCAGCGGCCTTCCGATGCTCCTGCGGGATTGCGTGCCGGGTCCGGGGTAACCGCGATGAACTTTGGATCCTACCGACCACCGCGGAGTTAGCATCTCACCGTTTGCTTAGCGTCGGCGATTGGAGCCAGGACAAACGCTGGGGGGGCTGGTGGCTGATTGGGGGGTGGTTCGCGTACAGCGCTGCTTCCGGATGGCGATGGCGAGCCTGTTCATGCTGGCCGCGCTCATCCTGTTCGGAGCGCCTTCGGTTGCCCAAGCCTCGCCCGTGGTGCTTGCATCCGATACGGGCCCCAGTGCCCACATCTCCTTGGCGGCGGGAGGCCAAGTCGGTACGGATGCCCTATGGTCATCGGTTGCGGCCCCCGCTGACACGGGTGACGGCGACCAGCACGCCGGGTCACGGTGTGCTGGCTGCTGCACCAAGATCAAATGCCCGCTGGCGCATCACGGCATTGTGCCCGCCAGCCCGCTTCCAACACCGCCCTTAGGAACCTTCGCCGTCCCGTTTCCGACCGGCTTGCTGTCCGAGGGCATCGGCACTCTCCCCGCCCTGCGACCGCCCCGCGCATCCCTCTGAATGGCTTGTGGCCGTGCCTGTGCCGGACCCGGGCTTACGCTCCGGGCGCGGCGTAGAACATGGCCCCGCCGCGGCCATAACCGCCCCATGCCCGGCATGCCGTCTTGGGCGTGCCTTGATGAACACCGAAGGCATGCCGACCGACTGGGTCGCGCCTCGTGATCAAGGGACAGAGCGATGCACATTGCCAATGTTGCTCCGCGGAACGAACCGCCGCTTTCCCGCCGTTCGGCCTTAGCCGTCGCCTGTCATCAGCCGAACTACTTCCCGTGGCTGGGCTACTTCGCCAAGGCGGCCAACGCCGATGTTTTCGTCTTTCTTGATGACGTGCAGCTGCCGCAGGGCCGGAGCTACGTGCACCGGACGAAGATCCATTCGGCGCCCGACGGAACGTGGCTGTCCGCCCCTATCCGTCGGGACGAGCGCCAACTCATCAAGGACGTGCTCTTCGCCGAGGGCGATTGGCGCCGCCGTCATCAGGCGACGCTGTTCCACACCTATCGGAAGGCGCCGTTCTTCGACCCGGTTATGGCCTTGGTGGAAGCGATCTTCGCCTTCGAGGGCAACAGTCTGGCCCAGTTCAACATGCGCGCCATCACCATGATCGCGGGCTTCCTTGGCCTGTCCTGCCGGTTTGAGGTGTCCAGCGCCTATGGCGTGACGTCCAGCAGCGACGACCGCCTCATTGACCTGATCAAGATGGTCGGGGGCAACACCTACATCTCCGGCGCCGGTGGGCAGAACTACCAGCATCCGGAAAAATTCGCCGCGGCTGGTCTTGAGCTCTGTATCCGCGAGTACGCGCCGCGGCCGTACTCTCAATGCCAGGGCGGCTTTGTTCCCGGTCTGAGCATCCTCGATGCGTTGTTCAATCTCGGGCCAAGCGCGGCGGAGCGCTTGTCCTACGAACACGGCGAGGCCGTCCTCAGCCGCGGATAGAGCGGTGCGGGGCACCGACGACTGAGCTCGCGCTGGTCGGACGAAGCGTGATGCCGCGGCCGCGTGGTCGGTGTTCCTTCAGGGTGCGGAACTGAGCCCCGACAGATCGTCAAGATCGGGCGGAACGACCCTTGTACCTGCGGGTCGGGCAAGAAGTACAAGAAGTGCTGCGGTGCCTGATGGAACGCCACTTCAACTGCACCGCCTGCGGCAAGTGCTGCACCGGCTTGTTGCCTCTGACGCTTGAGGATGCGCTGGCGCACGCCGGGCGCTTTCCACTCGCCATGATCTGGACCACCGTGCGGCCGGGCAGCAAAGCCTTTGCCCTGTCCACGCGCCTGGGCACCACGATGCGGGTGCGCGTGCAGCAACGCAAGCAGGACGTCGCGGTGCTGGTGACGCCGACCGCTTACATCCCGCCGTCGTTTGACTGTCCGGCGCTGACGGCCGAGGGCCTGTGCGGCATTCACACCGAGAAGCCGTCGCGCTGCCGGACCATGCCGTTCTACCCGTACCGTGAAGAGGATGACCAGGCGGATCTCCTGATCCCCCGGGCGGGCTGGGCCTGCGACACATCGGCCGCAGCCCCCGTCGTGTACCGGGACAAAACCATCGTCGGGCGGCAGGACTTCGACCGCGAGCGGGGCGAACTGGAGCGCCAAGCCCCCGCACTGCGCGCTTACGCCGATCTCATGCTGAAGGCCGTGCCGGGAGTGGCCGAGAGCATGACGAAGATCGCCATGAAGCCGATGGGTGGCAAGCTGGTCGTCAGCTTCGGCTCGTTTCTGCGGGTGAACGCGAAGGTGGACGCCGCCTCTGTCGCCGAGCGGCAGATACCGGTGTTGACGGGGTTCGCTGCCCGGACTGCCGGTGCACCTGAGCTGGCGGAGTTCCACCGACACTACCAGGCATTCGCCGCGGAGATGGAGCGGTTCTTGCCTCGCCGCCCACCGGCGTGATGCCAAACCGCACGCTGAGGGAAGTAGCGGTCGATGTCTATGGAGCGGCCAGGAACAGCGCGTATCGAGCGGCCTTGCCGATGGTGATGAGCACCAGGAAGATCCAGAAGTTCTCCCGCAGGATGCCCGCGACCAAGGTGAGCGGGTCACCGATGAACGGTGCCCACGCCAGCAGCAGCGACCAGAATCCCCACTTCTGATACCAGACGGTCGCCCGGTCGATCAGGGAGGGCCTGATTGGAAACCAACGGCGGTCCTGAAAGTGGATCAGGTACCGCCCGATCGCCCAGTTCACGATGGACCCGAGAACGTTGCCGACGGTTGCCGCGGTGAGCAGACCCAGGTGGTTGTAGTTTCCTGAGGCGTGCAGACCGGCGAGTAGGATCTCCGACTGTGCTGGAAGAACGGTCGCCGCCAGGAACGCGGTGAGAGAGCTATGCGGGAAACTGGGTGATGACGGGCTGAGGAGGGCGGCGTATCGAGGCA